>Ga0307509_10006165_pt1 | contig 16251 bp, 15 predicted proteins | sample 10_EM_MG_FD_202245 | JGI IMG/M metagenome (GOLD analysis project Ga0307509, IMG submission 202245) | Populus trichocarpa ectomycorrhiza microbial communities from riparian zone in the Pacific Northwest, United States - 10_EM | ecosystem: Host-associated > Plants > Roots > Unclassified | place... | reverse complement strand
CTACGGCCGCCTGCTCGCGTTCTTCCTCGCTCACCGGATGTTTCTGGTCGGCACGTTCGCGGTGTTCGTCGCCGCGTCGCTCGCGCTGACGCCGCTGCTCGGCAAGGACTTCTTCCCGACGGTCGACGCCGGTCTCCTGAAGCTCCACGTCCGGATGGCGCCGGGCACGCGGATCGAGGAGACCGAGAAGCGGGTGCTCGCGATCGAGCATTCGATCCGGACCGTGATCCCGTCGAGCCAGATCGACACGATGCTCGACATCGTCGGCACGCCGTACTCCGGCATCAACCTGTCGCTCTCGGAAGGCGCGCTGATCTCCCCGGCCGACGCGCAGATCCTGATCTCGCTCAAGCCGGATCACCGCCCGACCGACGACTACGTCCGCGGCATCCGCGAGATGCTGAAGAAGCAGTACCCCGACGTCACGCCGTTCTTCCTCGCTCCCGACATCACGACCCAGGTCCTCAACTTCGGCCTCGCGGCGCCGATCGATCTCCAGGTCGTCGGCCCGATCGGCTCGGAGGACAAGACCGGGCAGTTCGCGCTCGACCTCGCGGCGCGCGTCGCGAAGGTCCGCGGCGCCGCCGACGTTCACCTCGCGCAGGTCAACCGCGTCCCCGAGCTCAAGATCAACATCGATCGCACGATGGCGCAGCAGGTCGGCCTGTCCGAGCGCGACGTCGCGAGCGACCTGCTCGTCTCGCTGTCGTCGTCGGGCACGGTGTCGCCGAGCTACTGGATCGACAAGCGCGGCGTCCAGTACCTCGTCGCGGTCCAGACCCCGCAGTACGCGATCGACTCGGTCGATGCGCTGCGCGCGACGCCGATCTCGAACGCGCAGGGCAAGCCGCAGACCCTTGGCAACCTCGCGCAGATCCAGCGCGTGACCGGCTCGGCGAACGTCACCCACTTCAACGTCGCCCGCACGTTCGACGTGCTCGCGAACGTCGACAACCTCGATCTCGGCACCGTCACCGACGGCGTGCGCGAGGTGATGGCGGACATGGCCAAGAAGGCGCCCCCCGGCGTGCGCGTCGTGCTGAAGGGGCAGGCCGAGTCGATGGACGAATCGTTCGGCGGGCTCGAGGGCGGCCTCGTGTTCGCGGTGGTGCTCGTCTACCTGTTGCTCGTCGTGAACTTCCAGTCGTGGCTCGATCCGTTCATCATCCTGATGGCGCTGCCCGGCGCGCTCGCCGGCATCGTGTGGATCCTGTTCCTGACCGGCACGACGCTGTCGGTGCCCGCGCTGATCGGTTCGATCATGTGCGTCGGCGTGGCGACCGCGAACAGCGTGCTCGTCGTGTCGTTCGCGAACGAACAGCGGCGCTACGGCCGCGACGCGATCCACGCCGCGCTCGCCGCCGGCATGACGCGCCTGCGCCCCGTGTTGATGACGGCGATGGCCATGGTCTTCGGCATGTTGCCGATGGCCACCGGCCTCGGTGAAGGTGGTGAGCAGAACGCACCGCTGGGACGCGCCGTGATCGGAGGCCTCACCCTGGCCACCGTGACCACGCTATTCTTTGTCCCTGTGATGTACAGCCTGTTACGCCGGCAACCGCCGCGTACCGAGGAAATCCCATGAGCGGCCCCGTGACTCCCGAAACTCACCCCGACAAACCCGAGGATCTCGGGTTCGAGCTCCCGCAGGCCGGCAGCTCGTCGAAGATCGGTATCATCGCGGTGCTGGGGGTGCTCGTCGCCGGCGGCTTCGCGTTCGGCTACCTCAAGCACAGCAGCGCGCGCGGCGACACGGCGATGCCGCACGCCGACGCGACCGTCAAGGTCGACGTGATCAAGCCGAACACGCTGACCAGCTCGAGCGCGCTCGCACTCCCCGGCATCGCGCGCTCGTTCGAGGAGACCAAGATCTATCCGCGGACGACCGGCTACGTGCGCAAGTGGAATGTCGACATCGGGGACAAGGTCAAAGAAGGCCAGCTGCTCGCCGAGATCGACACGCCCGATCTGCAGGCGCAGCTCTCGCAGGCGATCGCGCAGCTCGCGCAGGCGAAGGCCGCGGTCAAGCAGTACGAGGCGCAGCGCGACTTCTCGAAGTCGAACACGTCGCGCTACCAGAACCTCGCCGATCAGAAGCTCGTATCGGGCAGCCAGCTCGAGCAGACCCAGGCGCAGGCCGCGACCGATCAGGCGACCGTGTCCGCCGCCCAGGCGAACGTCACCGCGCAGGAAGCGAACGTCCGCCGGTTGACCGACCTCCAGGCGTTCTCGAAGGTCTACGCGCCGTTCGCCGGGACGATCACGTCGCGCACGATCGAGCGCGGCGCGCTGCTCACCGATACCAACACGACGCCGATGTACACGCTCGTCGCGACCGATCCGATCCGCGTGTTCGTCGACGTGCCGCAGACCGTGGCGCCGAGCATCAAGCTCGGCAGCGACGCGCAGATCACCGTGCGCGAGTTCCCGGGCCGGGTGTTCACGGGCAAGATCGCCCGCACCGCGGGCTCGCTCGATCCGGATCTCCACACGATGTCGACCGAGGTCGATGTCCCGAACGCCGACAGCGCGCTGCTCCCGGGCATGTACGTCCAGGCCGGGCTGACCCTGCCGGTGCCGCACAAGGTCGTCGAGATCCCCGCGACCGCGCTCTACACGGATGCGCAGGGCGTGCGCGTCGCGACCGTGACCGCACAGAACAAGATCCATTTCGTGCCGATCACGATCGAGCGCGATACCGGTTCGACGCTGTGGGTCGCCACCGGCCTCACCGGCGACGAGAAGCTGGTCAAGATCGCGGTGCCGTCGCTCGTCGAGGGCGATCCGGTCGAGCTCAACGCCGCCGCCGAGCCGACGAAGAAGTAGTACGCTCGCGTTCGTGAGGCGCTGGATCTGGATGTTGATCGCCTGCGGCGCGTGCCGCCAGGTGTTCGGCATCCCCGAGGTGAAGCCGATCCCGCCCGACGCGCAGGCGCTCCCGCCGGATGGGACGCATCCGTTCCCGGATGGCGCGACCCCCACCTCGCCCGGGCTTCGCATGCACATCCTCGGCGGTACGGCGCTGTGGACCAGCCCGAACACGTCGTGGACCGCGACGATGAATCATCCGTTCGCCGTCGAGGATGTCTGGCTCGGAACCAGTCCGGATCAAGGACAGCTCGCGCTCGCCGGCGTGGATCCGAACGGCGCGTTCTCGGTCTGGATCGAGGGCGAGGTCTACGTCGACGGCGCGCAGCAGGTCCAGCTCGCCGCGCGCGACTATGCGTTCTTCTCCGCCGACGCGTTCGACACCGGCGACTCGTACATCGACGTGGCGTCGTCGGCGGGCGGAATGATCGACACCGAGAACATCCCGGTCCCGGCGGCGAGGTGGTACGCGGTCCGGCTCGGCTGGACGAGCTCGACCGGCAACCCGAGCCTCGAGGTCCTCCACAAGAGCAATGCCGACCCGGGCTGGGTGCGATTTAACTCCATGAATCTACGGCATTAGAGAACCGTCAGACCGCTGTGGTAGTGCGGGGCATGGAACGCTTCCCTCGCGGAACCTTGCCGCCCTCGGCATTTCCGGCCGTGGCGACGCTCGCTCCTCACGCGGTCGCGAAGGCGAGCTTGATCGCCACCATCGAGCCGCGGAAGGCCGAGTGCGACCTGACGACCACGTGCCCGACCTGCATGGTCGAGATGCAGCCCGAGCACGCGCACTACAAGTGCCCGAGCTGCGGTTATCGCGATTCCTGCTGCTTCTGATCCGCGTGCGCTAGCTCGCGGCGCAGCTGCTCGAGATCGAGATCCCGGCACCACCGCGACACGACGAGCGTCGCGACCGCATTGCCGATCACGTTCGTGAGCGCGCGCGCCTCCGACATGAACCGATCGATCCCGGCGATCAAGCGCAGGCCGGTCGTCGGCAGGCCGTGGACCACGTCCATCGTCGCGGCGAGCGTGACGAACCCGCTGCCGGTCACGCCGGCCGCGCCCTTCGAGGTGAGCAGGGCGACGCCGAGGAGCTCGAGCTGCTTGGTCAGGCCGAAGTCGGTGTTCGTGGCCTGGGCGATGAACACCGCACCCATCGTCACGTAGATCGCGGTGCCGTCGAGGTTGAACGAATAGCCCGCGGGGACGACGAGCCCGACCGTCTGGCGCCCGGCGCCGAGCCGCTCGAGCTTGTCCATCAAGCGCGGCAGCACCGACTCCGACGACGACGTACCGAGCACGATGAACAGCTCGTCGCCGATGTAGCGGATCAGCCGCAGCACGGAGAACCCGTGGAGCCGCGCGACCGTCCCGAGCACGCCGAAGATGAACACCAGGCAGGTCGCGTAGAAGCACGCGAGCAGCTCGGCGAGCGAGCCGAGCGAGCCCACGCCGAACTTGCCGACGGTGAACGCCATCGCACCGAACGCGCCGAGCGGCGCGGCCTGCATGATGATCGCGATCACGCCGAAGATCACGTGGCCGATGCCGTCGACCGCCGCCGCGATCGGCTTGCCGCGTTCGCCGAGCCCGTGCAGCGCGAAGCCGAACAGCAACGCGACCAGCAGCACCGGTAGCAGCTCCCCGCGCGCGAGGGCGCCGAAGAACGTGTCGGGAATGATCCCGAGCAGGAACTCGGTGGTGGTCTTGTGCTCGCCGCCGGCCTTGATCAGCGCGTTGGCGGCCGTGGGATCGAGCTGGTCGGGGTGCGCGTTCATCCCGCTGCCCGGCGCGACGACGTTGACGATCACGAGGCCGATCACGAGCGCGAGCGTGCTCGCGACCTCGAAGTACAGGATCGCCAGGCCGCCGGCCTTGCCGACCTGGGCCTTGCTCTTCATGTTCGTGATCCCGACGACGATCGTGCAGAAGATCAGCGGGGCGATCGTCATCTTGACGAGGTTGATGAAGCCGTCGCCGATCGGCTTGAGCTGGATCGCCGTCGCCGGAAACGCGATCCCGATCGCGATGCCGAGGGCGATCGCGACGAGCACCCGGAAATAGAGGGTCGTGTAGAACGGCCGCTTCGTGCTCATCAGATCGCCTTTGCCAGCTTCTCACGCTACGATCGCGGTGTGGGCGATCGTCCTGCGCTGCGGATGGCAGCGATGTCGAGCGGCGGCAAGCGCATCGCGTTCCTGATCGGCATCCTGGTCGCGTTCGCGCTGCCGAAGCAGGTGCGCTGCGGCTACCCCGGCAACGTCTGCGGTCAGGCGGCGTGCGGCTACTACGAGGTCGAGCCCTGGGGCTTCTACCTGATCGAGTACGTGGTCGGCCGGAACGTCGGCTTCGCGTACAGCACCGGCGATGATTGCCGGTAGAGTGCACCGGTGCCGCGGCCGCGCGACGTGATCATGGCGAACCCGGCGATCCTGTTCGTCGGGATCAACCCGGGCCTGGTCTCCGGCAAGACCGGCCATCACTTCGCCGGCACGAACGAGTTCTGGAAGCTGCTCCATGTCAGCGGGCTCACGCCGATCGAGCTGAAGTCCGAGGATGATCATCGCCTCCCCGAGTGGAACCTGGCGCTCGTCAACCTGGTCGCGCGGCCGTCCAAGGTCGCGAGCGAGCTCAAGCGCGCGGAGCTTCACGCGGGCCGGCGCACGCTGATCAAGAAGGTCACCGCGATGCAGCCCGACGTGGTCGCGCTCGTCGGGGTGACTCTCTATCCGGTGGTGTTCGCGCGCGAGGATCGCAAGGCGCCGAAGCCCGAGCTCCCGCCGGGACCCGGCGCGAAACCGCAGCGCCTCGGCGACGCCCACGTGTTCGTGTTACCGAACCCGAGCGGGCTCAACGCGAGCTTTCCGACGTTCGAGGCGAAGCTGCCGTGGTTCGTCGCGCTGCGCGACTACGTCCACGACGCCTCGACGAAGTGAAGCCCGGCGCGCTGCGCGAATCCGCGATCGGCGGGACCGCGGCCGACGTGGACGCTGCGCGCGAGCGAGAAGCCATGCCTGCGCGCGAGCAGGAGCGCGAGCCCGGGCAGCGGCTTGCGACACCAGCACACCGGCGGCCCGGGCGGATGGATGCAGCGCGCGATCTGGATGTCGCCGACCGCGGTGCGCAGCTGATCGTCGATCGCCGGATCGAACGGCTCGGGCTGCCAGGTCGTCGCCGCGATCCGGTAGCCCTGCGCGCCCCACTCGGCGATCCGGTCCCGCGCGCCGGGCACGAGCGAGATCTGCGCGCGCGGCCGACCCTCCCACACGAGGCCGTCGAGCTCGACGATCGCCGCGGGCGCGCCGTCCGGTTCGGGCGCGCGCTCGAACGCGATCTCCTCGAGCGCGGCGAAGCCTTCCTCGAGACGCGGTGGCTCGCACTGGCGGCGATAGCGAAACTGCGCGCCCGGCCCGATCTGGTTCTCGGCGACGAGCTCGGCCGGCTCGAGCAACCGGTCGTAGCGCTCGAGGATCCGCGCGGCCGCGTTGCGCTGAGCGTCCTCGAGCGACGTCGCGAGCACGATGCAGCGGACCGCGACACCGTGGCGCTGCGCGATCCGGACCACCTGCGCGCGCGAGCTGCGCGTCGCGTAGGTGTTGTCGAGGACGACGCGGGTCTCGCCGCGATCGAGCGTCGCGGCGAGCTCCTCGGCGAGCTGCTTGAGCGTCCCGCCCCGCTCGTCGCGGTTGAGTCGGGTGTAGCCGGCGAACCGAGCCGCGACCGTCGACTTGCCGGCGCCGGGCATGCCCATGATCATCACGACCTCGCCGTCGCGCGCCGGTGCCGGCGCACCGCCGAGAAAGCGCGTGCGCAGCGCGGCCATCGCCTCGGCGGAGAGCTCGACCCTGCGCGCGCAGCTCTCCGCCGTCGCGATTCGCGTCGCGCCCGGAAGCGGGATCACGACCGGCGACAGCCCCCGCAGGAACGCGAGCGCGACCTCGCACGGCGCGCCGAGCTCGCGGAGCAGCGGATCCTTCAGGACCTTCTTCACACCGGTCGCGCCGCCGAACGGGCGATACGCGAGAACTCGGATGCCGCGCCGCTCGCACGCCTCGACGAGGTGCAGCTGATCGAGCTGGTGGATCCCGAGCGGGATCTCGATCGCGTCGATCGCGGTGATCGCGAGCGCCTCCTCGAGCTGCCCGAGGTTCACGTTCGCCACGCCGATCGCACCGACGATGCCTTCCTCGCGCAGCCGAGCGAGCGCGCGCACGCTCGTCGCGAGCGGCACCTTCGGATCGATCGCGTGCAGGAGGTACAGATCGATCCGGCCGAGCCGCTCGCGACTCGCGCGGGCCGCCTCGGCGAGCGAGCGCGCGCGACCGTCGGGCACCCAGTCCGTGCCGAGCCCGCCCTTCGTCACGATGTACGGAGCGCCGGCCTCGCCGATCATCGCCTCGTTGCCGTACGCGAGCGCGGTGTCGACGAGCGAAATCCCGGCGGCGATCCCCGCGCGCAGCGCCTCGCGGGTGATCTTCTGGCAACCCAGCGCGAGCACCCGGGGATGATGTCAGGCCGGCCGGGTACGCTCCAGCAATGGCAGCCCGCGAGCATCCCCGCCTCCCGCACGTCGGTGATGAGGTCCTACTGAGCTGCGATGCGCTCGTCGAGGTCGCGTCCGCGAACCCGGGCATGCCGCCGACCTGGCGCTACCTCGCGGCGGGCTCGCGCGGCAAGCTCCTCGGCTGGCGCGAGCGGCCGAACGAGCAGCGCGCGGTCGTCGATGTCGCGGGCGAGGACCGGCGGCTGGTCGTGTTCATCCGCCAGGCCGCGGTCGCGCCGGCCCAGTCGTAGCCGGGGGGCCGCGCCGTTGTCACAGATCCGTCACGGGCCGTGACTACGGTTGCCGCATGCGATTGGCATGCGGTGTGGTGGTACTCGCGGCCCTCCTCGGGTGCAGCAAGGCAAAGGACGATCCGGGCACGGGCTCGGCCGTGGCGGCGAAGCCGGCCGGGCCGACGGTCACGCTGCGGTTCGCGTACTCATCCGAGAAGAAGGCCTGGCTCGACCAGGTGTTGCCGAAGTTCTCGGGGAAGACGCCATCGGGCAAGACGATCGTCGTCGAGGCGAAGTCGTTCGGGTCGGGCGAGGCCTCGGCCGCGATCCTCGACGGCTCGTTCCAGGCGCACGTCTACTCGCCCGCCTCGGCGGCGTACCTCGCGCTCCTCAACGATCAATGGCGCGCCAAGCACGGCAAGCCGATCGCGGCGACGAGCGAGCCGCTCGTGCTGTCGCCGATCGTGATCGCGATGTGGAAGCCGATGGCCGAGGCGCTCGGCTGGCCGACGAAGGACATCGGCTGGGCCGACATCATCAAGGTGTCGAAGGATCCGAAGGGCTGGGCGTCGCTCAAGCACCCCGAGTGGGGCGCGTTCAAGCTCGGCCACACCCATCCCGAGTACTCGAACTCGGGCCTGCTCGCGGTGCTCGCCGAGGCGTTCGCCGGGGCGGGCAAGACGCGCGACCTCACGCGCGAGGACCTCGCGTCGGCGAAGACCCGCACGTACATCCACTCGATCGAGGACGCGATCGTCCACTACGGCAAGTCGACCGGCCTGTTCACCGACCAGATGCTCGACCACGGCCCCGGCTACATCTCGGCCGCGGTGACGTATGAAAACCTCGTGATCGAGTCGTACGGGAAGCAGACGAAGGCGCCGTTCCCACTCGTCGCGATCTACCCCGTCGAGGGCACGTTCTGGTCGGATCACCCGTACGCGATCCTCGACACCGACTACGTCGGCGCCGACGAGAAGGCCGCCGGCCAGCAGTTGCTCGCGTTTCTCAAGGCGCAGCCGCAGCAGGAGGCGGCGCGCGATCTCGGATTCCGCCCCGCCGATCCGAAGCTCGCGATCACCGCACCGCTCGACGAGGCGCACGGCGTCGACCCGAAGCAGCCGCAGACCTTGCTCGAGGTCCCGAACGTCGACGTGATGACCGCGCTCCTCGACGCGTGGCGCGAGCAGAAGAAGGCGGCGGACGTGATGATCGTGTTCGATCGTTCGGGCTCGATGAACGGCGACCCGCTCGACGGTGCGAAGCAGGGCGCGAAGGCATTCATCAACGGGCTCGGCGATCGCGACGCGCTGTCGATCATGTACTTCTCCGACACCGTCGACGCGCCGGAGCCACCGCAACCGCTCGGCGCGTCGCGCGCGCAGCTGCTCGCCCAGGTCGACGGCGTGTTCGCGAACGGTGGGACCTCGCTGTACGACGCGGTCGGCCAGGCCTACGCGCTCATGCTCGCGCGCGCGAAGACGGATCCTGGAAAGATCCATGCGATCGTCGTGATGACCGACGGCAAGGACGAGAGCTCGAAGCTGCCGCTCGCCGAGCTCAACCGCCGGTTCAACCCGGAGAACGCGCCGGTGAAGATCTTCACCATCGCGTACGGTGACAGTGCCGACCCGGCCGTGCTGCAATCGATCGCCAGCGCGGCTCAGGGGACGAGCGTGAAGGGGAGCGCCTCCACGATCGTCTCGGTCTATCGCGATCTGAGCGCGTTCTTCTGATGCCCACCAAGCCCGCCGTCGAGAAGCCCGACTCCCGCCCGCGCGTGGGGAAGGTGATCCTGCGCTCGTCGACGAGCCCGCTCAACCTCGGGATCGGCGCCGCGGCCGCGACGCTCGCGATCGGGCTCGGCTCGGCGCCGCTCGCCGCACTGGGCGTCCTCGCCTACGGCGCGCTCGTCGCGTACGACACGTTCAACCCGACGTTCTGGAAGAAGGTCTACGCGCCGCCCGAGCCGAAGCGGTTGCGCCTGCCCGAGCCGAAGGCGGTCGACGATCCGGGCACGCGCAGCGCGCTCGTCCAGATCATCGCGACCAAGGCCGAGCTCGAGCGCGTGCTCGAGGAGACGCCGCCCGAGGTCCAGGCCGCGCTCGCGACCACGCTGTCCTCGCTCGGCGAGATCTCGAACCAGGCGGCGCGGCTGATCCAGCGCGCCGAGGACATCGCACGCCACCTCGGCACGGTGAACGAGAGCGCGCTGATCGCCGATGCCGCGCAGCTCGAGAAGCGCGCCGCGGCGACGAAGGATCCGACCGCGAAGCAGGGGTTCATCGAGGCGAAGGCCGCGCGCGACGACGAGCTGCGGACGATCGGCGAGCTCCGCGCCGCGAAGGATCGGATCGACGCGAACCTCATGCACCTCGTCGCGGTACTCGGCGGGTTGCCGACGAAGGTCGTCCACATGCGCGCGCTCGACAGCGCGGCCGCAGACAAGCTGTCAGGGGACGTCAATGCCGAGCTCGAGGCGATCGCGTCCGAGCTCGAGACATCGGAGGAAGTCATGAAGTCACTCGGGGAGGTCGTACGATGAAGCCAACCTTGAAGCTGTTGATCGTCGGCGGGTTCGTGGTCGCGGCGGTGATCATCGTGTTGCTCGCGAAGGGCGGCAAGCCGAGCACACCGACGACCGGCGCGACGACGAAGCCGGAGCCGACCGCGAAGGCGACGACGATCACCGTCGTGTACTCGACGGAGAAGAAGGACTGGATCGAGGCGGCGACCGCCGACTTCGCGAAGACCCATCCCGACATCAAGATCGAGCTCGTCGGCAAGGGCTCGATCGATGCGGCGCAGGCGATCCTCGACGGCGGGCTCCAGCCGACCGTGTGGTCGCCGGCCGACACGATGGCGATGAACCTCCTCGCGTCGGACTGGCAGACCAAGAACCACGCGGATCTGATCTCGCCATCGGGGGACGACGCCGCGCAGGCGCTTCTCCTCACGCCACTCGTGTTCGTGTGCTGGGAAGATCGCGCCGAGGCGCTGCTGAAGTCGTCGGGCGGCGCCATCTCGTGGAAAGGGCTGCACACCGCGGTGACGTCACCGAAGGGCTGGCTCGCGGTCGGCGGCCAGGGCAAGTGGGGGTTCGTCAAGCTCGGTCACACCGACCCGACGAAGTCGAACTCCGGGCTCGAGGCGCTCTATCTGATGGCGCTCGAGTTCACCGGCAAGCCGAAGCTCGCGATCGAGGATCTGCTCGATCCGAAGCTCCAGGAGTTCGTGAAGGGCGTCGAGAAGGGCGTGACCAAGTTCGAATCGTCGACGGGCACGTTCATGACCGACATGGTCCGGTTCGGGCCGTCGAAGTACGACATCGCGGTGGTCTACGAATCGCTCGCGATCTCCGAGCTCGCGAATGCGGCCGGCCGCTGGGGCAAGCTCAAGGTCTACTACCCGGCGACGACGATCTGGAGCGACCACCCGATCGCGCTGCTCCAGGGCGCGTGGGTCACCGCCGAGCAGAAGACCGCGGCTCGCCAGTTCATCGCGTACCTCCGCAGCAAGCCCGCGCAGCAGCGCGCCCTCGAGTTCGGGTTCCGGCCGGCCGACACCTCGATCCCCATCGTGTCGAACGACGCGCAGAACCCGTTCACCCGGCTCGCTCCCGACGGGATCACCGTCGACGTCCCGACCGCGGCGGCGGCGCCCGATGGTGTGGTCGTACGCAACCTCATGATGATGTGGACGCGTCTGGTACAACCCTGAGCGTGCAACTCCGCAGCGCGGTGCCCGATGATGCGATGGGCGTGGCCACGGTCCACGTCCGAGCATGGCAGCAAGGCTTCAAGGATCTCCTGCCGGCCGCGTACCTCGCGACGCTCGATCCCGCCGACCGCGCGAAGCGCTACACGTTCGGGATCACCGACGGGACGAAGCCCCAGACGATCGTCGCCGTCGCCGGCGACGCGATCCGCGGGTTCGCGACGATCGGCATGCACGAGGGCGAAGCGCTGCTCCATGCGCTCTACGTCGATCCCGACGCCTGGGGCACCGGCCTCGGCCGTGCGTTGATCGCGGAGGCGAGGAGAGATCTGCGCACGTTCGGCAAGCCGTCGGCGATCCTGTGGTCGATGGTCGGCAATCAGCGCGCCGATCGGTTCTATCTCGCCGATGGCTGGGTCGTCGAAGGCGAGCCGCGGGTCGAGGACGTGTGGGGCACGCCGATCCACCAGCAGCGCTATCGCCGCACGCTGTGATGCCGGTGCGCCGACGCCGCGCCCGATGGCGGGCGCGGCTTCCACGAGCGCGCCGACGGTGCGCCACCTCCCTGACGAGGTCCTCGCGACCTCGGAGCCTGCCCGCACAGTCGATTCGCGACATGTCATCCGAGATCTTCGAGACGCGACGTGAGGGCGTCGCTCGTCGCTCGTCGCCAGTTCAGGGGGCGCGGTCGAGCTTGTAGACCGGCAGCAGGTTCATCCGTTCGTCCCACGCGGGCGTCCGCGCATAGAACCAGTCGAGCCGCTTCTCGGCACTCTTCGCGAGCTCGGGGTCCGCGGCGAGCGCGGCGTCGAACTGGGCCTTCAGCTGTGGGTCCTTCGCGAGCATCGCGCGCGCGGCCTCCTCGGCGAGGTAGCTCTCCATGTACTCCTTGCGCTCGAACGCGGTCGCGAACATGCCCCACTGCGCGAGCGAATCGGGGCCGGCGGGATCGAGCAGGTGGACGATCACGCGCGCGAGCGGCTGCGCGATCGGGACGAAGATCGCGCCGCGATCGAGCGTGCGGGTCTCCGCGGCCCACCCGCCGTCGAGCATCATCCGCGCGTGACCCTCGAACGACGGCGATGACCACTTGGTCTTCGTCGCGCGGAACGCGGTGATCGCGAGCTTCGGCTGGCCTGCGATCCGGGTGAACGCGATGCCGTGCGCGGCGAGCACCGGTTCCGCGAGCTTCGCGAACCCACCCTCGATCACGTACCCCGCGGCCGGCACCGCGGCACGGGTGGCGACGACGAGGTCCTCCTTCAACGGGATCTTCCAGATCTGCGGCGCGGCCTCGTCGTAGGTGATCCATTCGGCGTTCGAGATCTCGCTGTGCTCGACCTTGTAGGCGTAGCCGCGGAAGTCGAGCGTCGTGATCTTGTCTGTGTTGTCGTAGGTCAGCGGCAAGTCCGCGCCGCCGAGGTGCAGCGCGGCCGCGTCGGCGGTCCGGGCCGCGCGCTCCCATGCGGGCGCTTCGGTGATGGCGCGTTCGGCGAGCGCCTGGAGGAAGTGATAGGTGGTCTGGACCCGCTGCGCGTAGGTCTTCCAGCTGTGGGTCTCGACGAGGATCCCGATCCGGCCGCGGCTGGCGGCGTACGCCTGCGAGAACCGTGGCGGCGGTTCGTTGATCGAGAACCCAGACGCCGGATCGTCCTGCTTCGCGAACGACGGGTAGTACTCGTCGATCGGCAGGTGGCCGAGCGCGGTGAGGCGCGCGACGATCGCCTTTGCCAGGGTCTGCGCGGTCTGGTCGAGCTGATCGGCGCGCGGCGCGACCGGCGCGGCGTCGATCGCGACGTCGTGCTCGAACTTCGCACCGTCGGTCGTGTGGAGATCGACGAACACCACCGGATCGCGCTGCCGCCACACGCCGAGGACCGCACGCATCTCCTCGCTGTCGGCCTTCATGAAGTCGCGGTTGATGTTGAGGCGCGCACCGTTCGTGCGAAATCCCATTTCGACCGGGCCGCGCTGGTTCGGCCGGTTGTTCGGACCGAACCGCTCGTGGCCATCGGGGTTGATCACCGGGACGAACACGACGTTGACGTGATCGAGCGCGCCCGCCGCGATCTTGCCGTCGAGGAGGTCGCGCAGGAACCAGAACCCGGCGTCCTTACCTTCGATCTCGCCGGCGTGGATCCCACCCTGGACGTAGATCCACGGGCCCTTCGCACGCGAGATCTCGACCGCGACGATCTCGCGATCCTCCGCGGTCCTGCCGATGGAGCGACACGTCACGCCCGGATAGCTCGCCGCGAAGTCGTGGCACAACCGGACCGCTTCGTCGTAGCGCCCGGTGCGCTCCCAGTGCGAGCTCTCGCCCGTCGTGACGAGCGGACCGGACGGACGGGGCGTCGCGTGGCAGGCGACGAGCGAAGCTGCGATCAAGACGGCGCGCATGGCGCCGCAAATCTACAGCTAGTGGCGCGGCCGAGGTGCGTTCGCCCAGTCGCTGACGATCGCATCGTCGCCGCAGCGCGTGAGGTAGGCGTTGCCGAGCTCGCGCGCATCGCCGACGCGGCCGTCGAGTACCATGAGGCGTACCAGATCGCGCGCCGCGTTCGGCAGGCAGCGATCGCCGAGCTCCGCGCGCAGGAAGTCGATCCGCGCCTTGCGCTCGGTCTGGATCCCGGCGAGCTCGCGCCGCATCACCTGCGCCCGGGTCTGCTTGTGCTCCGGAATGATCGCGATGAACCACGCCAGCATCGCGAGCACGAACGCGGCGAGCATCGTGCCGACGACCATCCGCTGGTTGCTCCGCTTGTTGCCGAGCGGCAGGTGGACGAGGCCCGCGGTCCGCGCCGCGATCGCGCGCCAGTCCGCGCCCGGGACCGCGAGCTTCAGCTCCGCGATCGCGCGCTTGGCTTCCTGCAACGCGTCGATGTCGACGTGATTCGCCTCGCTGTCGGTCGCCGCGCGCTTCACGTGGGGCCGGAGCTCGTCGTAGGCGATCGTGTTGGCGCCGCGCTGGGCGAGCACGCCGCGTGCGCGATCGAGGTGGCGCCAGATCTCCGGATAGGTGTCGTGGACTTCTTCGACCGCACGCCAGCGATCGTGGGGGGCCGTCTCGGCCTCGCCCACCACGCGGGACGCGGCGCGATCGCAGTTGTCGACCAGCGCTTCGCCGATCAGGATCGCGCCCACCGCACGGTCGTGCTCGTCGAGGGACTGGGCACTGTCGCGGTACATAGATCCAGTGTTTCGGATGTTCACCGAGCTGGCAAGCGGGATTCGAACTGGGCGAAGCACTTGCCGGCCTTGCACCGGGGCGTGACGTTGCTCGCACGTTCGGGAGCGCGGCACTTCACGGCCTTGCACCCCGCAGGTTGGGCCGCGCGGAGCTCCGCCAGCCGGGTCTTCGAGATCACGGTCTCGCACGGCGAGGCCTCGCAGCACCCCTGGTCGGTCGCACACGACACCACGCAGTCCTCATCATTGGCGCATTCGCCGCCGGTCGGCATCGGCTCGGTCGACCGGGCCTGACACGTCCCCTCTGCACACACCGGGACCTGCTCGTCGCAGTGGCCGCACGGCGTGATCGTCGCGCCGCCGCAGTCGATCGCGCCGAACGCCTCGATGTAGCGCCCGCGCTCCTTCGCGGCGATCGGCACGCTCGCACACCGGCACGGATTGCAGCGATCCGCCTCGACCAGCGTGCAGTCGCCGTCGCTCCCGCAGGCCCGGCTGAACGCGCTGATGTCGATCGTTCTCGGCGGCCGCGGCTTCACGACGCATGCGTGGTCTCGACACGAGGCAAGCGGGCGGTCGCCTTCGAAGGGCGGGGTCGGGCAGTGAACGACCTCCTCCTGCGAGCAGTCTCGCCGCTCGATCCGGATCGCCGTCTGCGTCGCGAGCATCGCGACCGGCGCCGTGCCCGACGCGCAGCACGGGCTCGTGGGTGGATATGCGATCGCGCAGTCGCTATCGACCTCGCACTTGTCCGTCGTCGCGCCGGCCGGCGGACCGAGCCCCGCACTGCCACTTCCCGAGCCGCCACCGGCCACCGGGTGCGAGCTGTTGCAGGCGACGAGGGCCACGACCGCGACGCGCCACATGCCGCGATAGTATCGGCGCATGACGGACGAGGGCACCGGCGACGGCAGGAAGAAGCGCAAGCTGAAGATGCTCGGCAAGCTCGACGTGGAGGCGTTCCGCCATCCGTCCGACGCGAAGGCCACCGACGCGCTCAAGAAGATCCCGGGCCTCGACAAGCTGCTCGCGAAGATCCTCGAGTACGGCCTCGAGCGGCTGTACTACGTCGACAACACGGCCTCGAACCTGCGGGTCACGCCGAAGATGTTCCCGCGCCTCCACAAGAGCATGACGTGGGCGACCAAGATCCTCGACGTCCCCGAGCCGGAGATGTACGTCACGCTCGACCCGGCGCCGAATGCGTGGACGTACGGCCATACCAAGCCGTTCATCACGCTCACGTCGGGCCTGATCGACATCATGAGCGACGAGGAGCTGTTCTTCGTCATTGGCCACGAGGTCGGCCACATCAAGGCCGGCCATGTCCTGTACGGCACGATGGCGCGCAACATCGCGGCGATCGTCGCGATGGTCGGCCAGGCCACGCTCGGCATCGGCGCGTGGTTCGGGCAGGGCCTCGTGATCGGCCTCCTCGAGTGGTACCGGTGCGCCGAGCTCACGGCCGACCGCGCCGCGCTCCTGTGCGTCCAGGACCTCGAGCCGGCGCGCGCTACGTTCATGAAGCTCGCGGGCGGAACGACCCGGCTCGCCGCGGAGATGGACCGCGACGAGTTCCTGCGCCAGGTCCAGGAGTACCAGGAGGTCGACCGGTCGACGCTCGACAAGGCGTACAAGGTCTTGCTCACGCTGTACCGCACGCATCCCTTCGCGATGCAGCGCGCGAAGGAGATC
>Ga0307509_10006164_pt1 | contig 16251 bp, 27 predicted proteins | sample 10_EM_MG_FD_202245 | JGI IMG/M metagenome (GOLD analysis project Ga0307509, IMG submission 202245) | Populus trichocarpa ectomycorrhiza microbial communities from riparian zone in the Pacific Northwest, United States - 10_EM | ecosystem: Host-associated > Plants > Roots > Unclassified | place... | reverse complement strand
CGTTTGCTACGATACACGATCCACTTCGACGTAGACTAATCGTTTCTCTGTACTTCTTACTTGGACCTCATAACCTTCTTTATCGGTTTATTTACATCAACCAGCAATCTCGAATGTATCCGTTCACGATCCTGGTGGGGCCGGAAGGCCTGATTGCTGTGAGGACTCGAAATCTCGACTCAACCTTGACACAAGCCACCCCCTCCGCGCACTCAGCAAGCGAACGCCGATGCGCGAAGAAACAGAATCGTCTTGGTTGTGTGGTTGTGTGATTCCCGATTGCCTTCAGCCGATTTATCTCACGACTGGCGGGCCCAGTCGGCGTAGGTCAGTCCGGATCGCTCCTGCGCCTTGAATTTGAATGTGGACAGAAAACCAGGAACACGTTGCAGAGTACTGAAACGATGATTCGTCAAACTGTCAATAAATTTTCAGAGCTTTAGAACTAATTGACCAATATACAGCGGGGCCACTTTTGACTACGCAATGCAAGGAGGGGGTATACAAGTGAACCACTTCGAGCTTTAAGCTCAAAGCATTCAAAGCGGGTATTCGAGCGTTAAATCGCTCAAAGCAGACATAGCGTCCGCTCTATAGGTGTCGGCCTCGACCAGGGTATGGATCAGCCCAAACCTCAATACGAAGTTCCTAGGCGAAGACGAGGTATATTTGGGCCACCCGTTTCCTGAAGCCCCATTTGGATTTAGGTACGTCGTGAAATGGATCACGTAGTCCTTCATATCCCCTCCATAGTACACGTCAAAGAGGTCCGTGCCGTGGGCCTGGATAAATCCCACGTCAAGCATCAGTACCTCGATCGGATACGTGGGAAAGGGGATAGAGAATGGACGCACAGAGCCTAAGATGGGGGTGGGTTTGAACACTTTGTGCGCTGGAGAAAGGTAATGTTATGGAACGTGGAGAGGACAGCAGGGAAGTTGAGTACCATATGACCAAGTGTCCTGCTTGTCAGCCCGTTGCTGCAAAAACCACCTCCTGGGAGCCTGGAACACGGCATCACCCTGGAAGGCTGCGAGCCTCTTGAATTGGGGAGTCAATGCGTACAAGAGCCCGGTGCCGAACGGGGAACCCTCGATGGGAGCTGGGAGTCCATCGTTTCAGTGTCGTTTCGGAGCAAATGAGGAAGATGAAGGAGTTGCGTACAGCTGGAGTATTTGTTCAGGACGTTCCTGAGCTTGTCGTTATCTGCGTCAGGGAGATAATTCCTCGAGATGTATTCTTCAAATCTGGCCGGAGATCTTCTCGACCGTCAACGAAGACGGAGGCGGCTAGCGGAGAGGAGGTTACTCACGTGACGTTAAGATTGGACAAACTGAAAAGTGTCCCCTCGTCGTCGCAGTTACCTACGGCGTGGGTCCGGTAAGTGCTGTGTTACAGAGGCAGGAAAGAATTGTTCCGTACCACTGACGAATGGGATATCTGCAACGCTACCCTGCAACACCAATTGCTGCGGTGGTGCCTTCAAGAAAACGCCATCCGCCCTGGGAAGCCACGCAAGCTTTAATGACTAAGGGCCAAGTCAGTCCCCTGAACCTTCGGCCGAGGAAAAGGCGTGGTTGACCTGGTAAGAAAATATAGAAGCGGATTGGTCCATTGCGCCCTTCAACTCGTCATAAGGGAGTTTTCGTAAGCAGTCTAGCGTGTCGGAGGCTGAAGAACAGTCCGCATCCTGGACCAGTTTATCGTAAGAACCTTGACCATTGGTAATGTCGCCGACCGGGATCGGTGAGCCGGATTGCATGAAGGCGGCACGGAATAACCCTTCCGTGTTTCCCCCATTCGAAAGCATCTGAAGGGCGACTGAAATGGCACCTGAGGACTGTCCCCAGCTGCGACGATGGGATGTCAGCAGTTTGTGGCGGTCGGCGAAGGAGCTACTCTCACATAGTAACTTTGGTGGGATCGCCACCAAAGGCACCAATGTATTTCTGGACCCACCTCAAGGCTTGTCGCTCTACAAGGAGAGGGTGAGGTTATTCCTGAGCTACGGGCGCCTCGGAGTCGGTGTTAAACACTCACGGTCATGGAGTCCAAGGTTACCAACCCCAGCAGCCTTGACCTCCTTCCCTCCCAAAAAGCCGAACGCTGGTACACTGTTTAGTGACCACACATACCCGTCGTTACTTGAAAACTCACCAGAGAGCCTAGTTCAACAACGAGTGTGAGAGTATCTACGATGAAACAACTCGTACGCCTTACCTGTGGTTCATGCTCACGTGGATTACAGGTTCACCGAGTTGCATGGAACGAGATACAATCGTCCCACCGGGGTAACTTTGAACGCTATTGAGTTGGCGGTTCGTCGACGGAGATGGTATCTCTTACAGTGTGGGAGAGCCGAGTTGGAATCCCCCGCCGAAAATCCACTATACGATGTGGATATCAGGACGCAAACTTGAAGGTGATTGACGGAAAATGCGCCTTACAACGACAACGGGTAACTTGGAGTCCGGACTAACGTTTGCAGGCGTAACGACATTCAAATTTAAACCTGATACCTTGGGTTAGCAATGGAGCGGTTACGAGCGAGAACGTGCGCATACAATCTTCACCGTCTGGTCCGTCAATTACCCCGTAGACCTTGTTGATCGCGAAATTGATGGCATCGCCCACAACCCCATCCGGAATCAGAGGAAGTTTAATGGCTTGTTGTGGACAGGCCAATCCCCGTTTTGTTGCATCATGCGTCCCAGTGTACGGATCAGTGGCTTCAGGTAACCGGAAACGCCTGTCGCCGGTACTGCGAATGGTCACAATGTGATCTAAAAGTCACGACAAGAGAGCGACATACGGAGGTTTCGCGAACGGAATACCGTAGAACTGGTGTACGTTGCCATCTGCGGCGGCGCCGATGATGTCCTTCAAGTGGGGTGGGTCACCATCCATTCCAGGTCATTAGCTTCGCACTGCTCACGGCATCATCCAGTTTAACCACAGGGTTAGCCCTCTTGGACGGATCTGGGACCGCAAGAGTGTAGACACTGAGAGTAACGGCGACCAGAAGAGAACGAGTCCACATTTCGAAGTAGATGAAGAGACAGAGGCCTGAAGAACCCTACCATGTCCAGGTAGGCTTTTATCCCGTTCTACTTGCAATAGTCAGCAGGCCCATGTCGGGAACAGAAGTTCCAGCCGAGATGGCCCGCGAGGTCATCTGCGAAACGGCAATCACACTGACGGGGATGGAGGTCATTTGACCTGAAGCAGACCGCGAGGATGTGTAAGGCACACGAGAGAGCTGCCCGGCCCGTCAGTCCTCCATTGAGAGAAGCTGGTGGTCCGGGTGTTGGTCACGCCCGGGACCGGGTACGGAAGCTCTCCCACATTTTGTGGGGAAACGATCGTGTGCCGAGCGGGGGGTGGTTTCCCCACATGCCAGGACCACGCTGGACACAGAGATGTTGATGACGATCGGCGAGTGACCACAGCTGACCTACCCAGCAAAGGCGATGACTGCGAGATATGAAGTCGAACCTCTGGTCAGGCTTGGTGATATTCCGCTCAGAGTTTGTGTGGTGGGCGAAGGAAAGCAAGAGGAATCCTCTGAATTTCACACGCAGGGAATGGAGGAGCACTGATCTAAACGAGGCGCTCACGTGCCCGCCACGAACCCACCGGACCTCAAAGGGACGGAGCCGAGGAGAACTACTTGCACACCACCCTTTCCTCGTCCTCGCCGATGGCTGCCACAAACTCGATTATCAACTGCAAACTGCTCCTAATCGGAAACTCTTCCGTAGGCAAGAGCAGTCTCCTCATGCGATTCTCCGACGAGCAGTGGTTGCCTGAGGACGAGGCGAGCGCCACGATTGGCGTCGATTTCCGCGTCAGTTGGCAAACCCGCCCCTTCTGATTTCTAATGCACCCGTAGCTTATTGTCTGCGCATCTCAGGTACACAAGATGGAAGTCAAGGGGAAGAAAGTCAAACTCAGCATCTGGGTGCGGATCTCCACATCGCTGCCTTGGGGCCACATGGGGCACCGTACTGATGCCTTCGTATGTCTACAGGACACCGCCGGCCAGGAACGTTTCCGAACCATCACGTCTTCCTACTACCGCGGAGCACAGGGCGTTATTCTGGGTACGTTCTTCCCACCCCCTCGGATGCAACAACTCGGCTCAAACCCCCCGCCGTGGTCCAGTGTACGACGTTTCCAACAGGGAGACCTTTGAAGCCCTCCCTCGATGGTACAGTGAGCTTGAAACTTACGTCTCCGAATCCGTCGTCAAGATCATCGTTGGCAACAAGGTCGACAAGGTCCGTAGTTCTCCACCTCCACCTCCACTCCACTTCCTACTTAACCCCGGCGCAGGAATTCTCCCGACAAGTACCAGCGTCTGAAGGCGAGGCTTTTGCCCGTCGTATGAACTCCCTTTTCATTGAGACCTCGGCAAAGACCGCGGTAGGAGTCAGCGAAGCGTTTAAGGAAGTAGCGGAAAAGATCCTCGACACCCCCGAGCTTTGGGCTCCAGTTGGTCAGCAAGCTGGTGGCTCCACAGGCGGGAACAGGACCAGGACAAACGACGACTCCATGCCGGGCAGCATTAACCTCAATTCGAATGAAGCTCAATTACAGGAGGGTTGCGCTTGTTGAACCCGCCACTCTCATATCTAAATCATACCTACTCACGCTCCGTAGACATACCGTTGTACTAGTGTAATACGTCCCTCGATCTACACACCGCATCACACGGATTACGCCAAGGGATGGGCCACCTCTGAGCTTACGAACTCCACTGGGGTAACAGAAAGAGTCTGGGGGTGGAAACACGGCTTAGCCGAGCCCCGATTCCGCGAGCACTCTCTGTGAACCCAGTCCCATACAATTACCGCACGAACAACTTCTTGGAACGCAGTGGTCTTGCTGCACCCACGCGCCCAAACTCATGCTGGTAGATCACGTAGGCTTCGCGTAGGTGGTCTGGTGATAGGGGTCCTGTCTCGCCTCGTCGAGTTTGCACCGCGCGTGCTGGAGGATGGTCAATCCTGTCCGTTCGGGGCTCTTCCAACTCACCTCTCTCTATGATCTCTCCAACAAAGACTTTCGAAAAACCTGCGACTATTTGGGCCACAGGTTGTGAAACCTGTTGGCCTAACGTTTGTTGGATCAGCTGGCAAAGTGGGTCAATGACGCGTCGGGCGCATTGTGATGTTTCGTCGAACCTTTCTAACAGCCTGTTTTGGTAACGCATGTCGCCTCGAAGCTTCAAATCGGTCGTATTGCTCTGGTGTAAAACTTTCCATGAGGACCCTTTCAGGCATCACAGTCAATCACAGGGTACATTCAAGCCGAGACAGCCAGAAACGCACTTCAGGTTATCCTTAGATTGACTCTGGAACGAGAGTTGAGCCGAGTAATCATCGTCAGCCATGGCCGGTAGCATCTCATCCTCGTCATCTTCCGCCGGAACCTGCACCGTGATCATGGATGCGACAGGGGTTGGGTGGAGTGCGGTCGTGGAAGTTGTCCCTGGAAGGTTAAGTAACCCAGTCCCAGTAGTGGTTGCCGTCTGCGGATTGGGGGGTATGATGGTGCTCTGCCATGTTAGTGTGGTCGGTATAGATGGCCCAGCGACTGGCTGGGGGCTGAGGGTTGGTGGTGCGGGGGATTCTGGGGCGGGGGTTGCAAAACCTTTTGGCCTCCTGCCGCGTTTTGACCCCGCATTCGCTCCTCCCTTGTTCTTCGACGCTGGGGTCGGTGTCTGGAAAGCGTTTGAGGGGGTGTAGTTCGTGAATGGCGTGGACATGGTCAAGATTGGTGAAGAAGAGAGTCACGTCGAGTTCTCACGGACGCTCCTCCTTGCGGTCAGCCTCGTGTAGTCATGGTGCAGACACCCGTACCGGAACCTTACAGCCCATCGCTCTCTCCAGCTTCTTCGCCCGTATCCTCTCATTCTTCTCTACCCGAATACGATGAAACTGGCGAAATCATTCCCGGTTCCCCAGCGATGGCTGTGATCGAAGACTCCGCGCTGGGTGCCGATTTGATGCAAAATAAACAGCTCGACACTGTAAAGTGTCAGTGGGAAGGCTGTATTCGCGAATTCGCATCTTTGAAAACTCTAATTGAACACCTTCATACCGGTATGTCGTCGATTCACTCCCGGAGTCATAGTCCTCATTGAGCTGTTCCCCTAATAAGACCACGTTGGAACCCACAAGTCAAATTATTATTGCGAATGGTCCTCGTGCTCGCGTAGGGGGATCTCCCAAACATCTCGGTTCGCTCTCATCTCACACCTCCGATCCCACACCGGTGAAAAACCGTTCAACTGCCCACGGCCAGGTATGTCGTGAACTACGGTGTTTCTGTCTGATCAACGCCCGCTCACGGTATCGAACAGAGTGTGATAAGTCATTCTCTCGGTCAGACGCGTTGGCGAAGCATATGCGCCAGATTCACGGTATGGAACCCCCTGCACCAGGACGGGGGAGTACGCATAATGGAGCAGGAAACGCGCCAGGAAACGGTGCAAGCGTTGTTTCCAACTCGGCGAACCCTGTGCTCGTTTCAAGATTCGTACCTGGGAGACGACTAAAGCCTGATGAGCCTGATGTCCCCCGACCAATCGTCCGACATGGCCAGCATGTTGTCACGACGAACCCCTGGGGCGCCCCACCACTGCCACAACTCCAGGGGAAAGAACCTACACCATACGAGGACGACGATCAAGTCCCTCGTTCGCCCCTCCCCAGCCCGAACGATGTCGAATCTGAGGGTATCCCCTCGCATCTGTGGGAGCTACGCGATCCACAGACGGGCCTGATCATGGGGCGTTCACCTGCAATGGTGCGATATCTGATCATCAAGGCAAAGCATAAACACGCGTTGCAAGAACACGAATGCTTACTTGAAGAACTGCGGGCCGCGAGGACTGAGCAGAACCACTGGTATGAGAAGAAGGAAGAATTACTGGATGAGTTCTTGAAGGCAAACTTTGGGTGCGTGACCTGTTTTGTGGCGAAGATTACGACGGCTAATCGTGGGTGAGATAGGACTCAAGCAGAACACTTGTTGCGGAGTACGGAAGTGAGGCCCAAACCAGAGGCACTGGTGCTCAGCGATTAATACCACGCCATATCTGTCATGTCCGCTGTACCAGTTTCCCCGCCCACGACTCAAATACGAACTATTTTGATGATGCTATCTACAATCCCAGGCGTTTGGAACTCGCGCCGTCAAGGTACGTTCGGCGGGTAACCCGCCAAAAGGACAAAGCAGCTGGGAGAGTTTGGGGCGAACGATATGTCAGGTTCGTTTCTACTCAGGCTTTCCATTCCGGGGTCACGCCTGACCTTGGTTGACCTCAACACGGATCAGGTAAACAATAGAATCACGAAGCCATGCCGATCACGGGATCAACCGCGTTTTGCAGGCCATGGCATGGACAAGGGCTCACTGAGTTTGATCCATTCCCTTTTCTTCCTTCGCTACCACCACCCCAGTCGCCACCTCGCCACCTCCCCTCCTGCCGCGATGACTATCCTCCAGAATTTCCAGCCCGCAACAAGAGCCAAAATGGCCCAGCTATCCCTCCCCGATATTCGCGCGTACGCCAGGGTAAGATCAACACAATCTACCCATACTGTGGCGACTACGCTCACCACTCTGGGCTGTCCTCCAGGCGTACAAAGTCCCCGCCGATGCCATTGAACACGGAACCGCCGACGAACTGCTTGATCTCATCTTCAAGTACAGATCGCGCCACCCCAAAGAATACCCCGTCAACACGCCCCACCTCTTCACACAAAAGATCGTACGCACACAAGAGGAGCGCGATAAGGAGTTCCTCGACCACAAACCATATACCGGATTTACATATAGGGAGAACCTAGCTAGCTTTCGAAGATCGAAAAGCCGGATAGATCAACCCCCCCAACCCGAGGACAACGACCAGACAGAAGAAGTTGTTGAAGGGGAGCAACAACCAGGCCACGCTGAGGGGGAGGGACTCGAATCCCTTCCAGAGCACCCTAACGACCCGCTTGTGTTGCGTCAACCCCTGGCTGCTTCTACACTCCCTGACCTCCCCAAACAAGGTAAGTAGGGAGTTACTGTCAGCTGTGTCATCTGACCGCTATCAAGATGTCCCTCCTGCCCCTGTGGTCCCGCTTCCCTCCATTGGCGGCTCAACACCTCAACGTTTGTTCACCCGCTCCTCCTTCCTTACACCTGTGCTTATAAACACTACGTAGCTCCAAACGAGGACCAGGGGATCGCAGGTCCACCGCCCCCCGAAGAACAGGAGGCACAAGAAGGTGGTAACAACCCGCCCGAAATTACCCTAGAACAATGGATGGAATTCGTTAGGAAGGAGAATCGGAAGGGCCGACCCCCTCCCGTACCTCCTCCTTTAGGCTTCGAAGTCGCCGACGACCTCAGCAACCTCAAATCGGCTCTCGAAGAGCACCAGGACGCCATTGCAGCTTGCCCAAAACCTTCACCCGTCATTCTTGACGACGAACTCTTCGACCTGGAGTTCACCCCCGACATGACCCAAGCCGGCAGGGAGGCTATCATCTGCGAGCGATATGCCATCGCTATGTCCAACCACAAAATGATCGAGCAGATGGTTGCGGAGGCTGAAGCTGAGGCGAAGCAAGCCCTTTGGCAACTCACCGCCCTCCAACCCCAGCTCTATGCTGGACATGATGATATGCAGAAGTTCATTGATGGGTTCTGTGCCTTGAGCAGTCGTCGCAACATCATAAGGCAAGTGATATCCAAAGGCGAGCGGGGGGCCAAGGATGCTTGGGAAGCCGATTGGAATGAGGAGTGGATTTGCACCGAAGACGATGAAGAGGAGGAAGACAAGATGAGAGAAATCGCTCAAGCTCGCGCAGCTGGCGTCCAATTACCCCTCTCGCCCCCCGCACCAAATCCCTGCAGGTGAGCTCTCCGAGATCCATCAGAGGTTCTCGCGGCCGACGCCGGTCATCGTCTGTCTAGTCCTAGTCGAAAGCGCACTCGTGATGAAGACGAAGACGAACTTGAGTATGCGGATGAAGAGGAACCACGAACCGGGGGCCGAGGTCACGATGTGAAGCGATCCCGGACCGGGAGTCGCGGGACCAGTACCGCTCCCCCGAGCCCATCCCCCAAGAACAAAGGGAAGGGTCGAGCACTCGTCCCGGAAGACAGCTACACGCTGCCCTTCCCCTCCAGCTCATTTCGCATGCCTCCTCCTCCCATGCCACGATTCGGCCCTAAGGATCGATGCAATGTATACCCCATTTACAAACCCGCAGTTCCCGGCTATGAACCTCCACAGCCTTCCGTAGCCGAGGGTGGGGATCAGCCGGGACGACACGATGGCGACCACACTCCCCCCTCCAACAAGGGTGGTGATTCCAACGACGGGCCGGAACCAAGCCAAGGCGAAGGAAGGGGTCGCAATGATGACCAGGAACAAACCGGTGAGGGCGAAGGTGGGAACGACGGAGACCACAGCCAGGGCGCAACTCAAATACCTCGAGGAGCTCCGCCCCCCGCTCATGTCCAACCGGAGGGCCCGCAGCCGGGGGACCCTTGGCAGGTCCTCCGTTATGGTCGCACTAGTTTGGAGGGTTATGCTCTCACGCACTACTCTCGAATGGCCGCCGATTTGAAACGGCCGGTCACTTGGTCGGTCCTCGGTTCGCAACACCCGAAGAGCGTGAGTTACCGAGAGTGGGATGATGAGCTGGAAGCGCAAAACCCATGGCATCAGGGCGGGCGCCCGATTTTGAAGTAATAATAGCAAGGCGCCAGATAATCGGTGGGGAGGCTTCGAAGTCTCCCGCGTTGATACATGTGCCGTTTGTCTTAGTGTCCGACCGGATTAAGATACCGCGTTGTTCCATCGTGTTGTGTACTTTATACCTTACTTGCATCCATGTTTACGTCTAGTTCTGCCGGCACTGAACCAAAACCTGGAGCGCAATGGAAAGAAGTTGTGATTCCCGTTTTCTTATTGGAGAGCAAGTGATCGTACGCCGAGATACAACACGGCCTCTAATGCAGACAGAGTCTAAAAGAGGAGAGGGGGAATCACAAGACGAACTACGGAAACTGAAACCACCGTTGTGAGGGAAACGCAAGATAAGAATCCCGATCACAAGACGTATTACAACAGAGAGGAAGAAAGCAGAGGTTTATGGAAACAGTGGAGGACAAGGGGGAGTTACAGCACGTGAGGGAGGGAGGCCCATGATCAGGAATCGGGGTCATGATGGGGCGGCGGAAGAAGGGGGCTACAGTTCGGGAGGGGGTGAAGTGAGCCAGCGTGGACGTGAAGAGGATGGGAGATCGCGAGGAGAGCGACACGCAGAATAAAGACATCTAGGGGAGTAGCGAGACGACGAGAGAGAGGATGAGGATAGCGGTAGTGGGTACTGGAAGATTATACAATGACCTTCACGCCTTCGACTACTACATGAGCGAGGGGAGATAAATATTTTGGGTCGATATTGTCCTGCTCGACCAGGGGATTAAGGGTGGTTCATCGATCCCCACATCGTCATCGTGAACGGTTGGGCCTGCTGGGGTTGCATGGTGACGTGGGGGGGTTGGTAGAAGTTTTGGTAGGAGAGGTCAGTGGGAGGGGGGTGATGAGGAACCACGTGTGTCTCTTGCTGCTGCTGCTGCTGTTGGTGTTGCTGCTGCTGTTGGCGCGCTGCGCTGAGGGTGCTCGTCCTCTTGCCGATCAGGCATTCGTGTTGGCCACTGGCGAGCAAAGCCAGGCCGAGAGCCCCATGTTCGCCGCTGTGCTGGTAGTGATATCGAAGGCCGTTCATGTTCTTGTACCTCCTCGCACAGTCACCGACACCACAAGCGTAGGGGCGAAGCTTCCTCTCAATTTCCCGGACCTCGCTATCGCTCATGCCCTCCTTCAACATCTCGCCTTCTTTGCAAGGGGTGAAGTTACACGACCCGTGAGTCATGTGGTATTTTAACCCGTTGGCTTGCTTGTAAGACTTGTTGCAATTGGGCTTGGGACACTTGAACGGTTTGGTCACCATCAATGAACTGGTGGGGCGAGAAGCGGTGGATGTGGTCATGTTCGTCCGCGATGTTAAGTGAGAAGATGTCAGAGTAGCGGTGAGGTTCCCGGGAACGTAGGTGGGAGAGCTCGGCGTTGGAGAGTTAACTCTCGAACCGTCGGGGCTGTTCGCAGGAGTGGTTCCCGCGGAGGAGAGCAGGAGAGCAGGGGTGACGGTGCCAGGCCGTCCGTGGACCACGATACCCTCCTGGTCGTCGGCACTAGCCAGAGCCAAGGCATACTCCTTTGCGCGAGCGTAAGCGGAAAGGACCTCAGTCTGTTCGACACCACGCTTGTTCCGTCGGGATGCTGAAGAAAAGGCATTCACAGATAAACCCGATCGGCTTGGAAGCACGGTGGTGGTGTCGAAAGCAGAGACCGTAGGATATGGCATCAAGGGTGTGTGGACGGGAGTATCGGGAGGGGACGATCCGCTTGAAGAAGGACCACTGCTGTGGTCCATCTCCATCTCCATATCATCGGGGTCGAAGGGACCCTGGGGTGGGTAGTATCCAGGACCGGGTTGGGTTGTGGGATATGGAATGATTGGAGTGTTGTAGGTACCAGTGCGAGGGTCCCAAACAACCACATGACACTCTTCGAAGTGCTCGACGAGCGCATGAAGGTCGTTCAATTGGAGACCACAACACGTGTAATCACGGCACTAGGGGGAAGAAGTGAGCTACGAAGCAGGTGGTGGGTCAATGCCAAGACTGACCATGTCCTCCTCTCGTCCGACGATGTTGAGGGCGTTTAATAGGGAGCCTCTATCGCTCTCTATACTCGAGCTGAGGCGGGTGGCCTTGAAGTCAGTTGGGCTGGAAGGGAAAGAGGATGAGGTTAGAGGGAGTTATCGGAAGATGGGACAGTATATAAGGCCAGGGCAGAGCAGCCGGACCAATGGATGAATCCAGAAGCAATCTCTTGAATCGAGACTGAGCAAGTGGGAATGGATATACTTCGGGGTCTGGTACGGGGATTGCCGGGTGATGCATGTGTTTGGAGGGTAAACGTAAAGCTGAGGTCAAAGTCTGGCCGAAGCCGGGCTTATATCGACAGGCCCCATTCAGGATTGTCATGATCACGAAATCGTGCGGATGTGTGCCGCTAGTGATGACAGTGGATAGGTGGATTGATCCACCCGACGGTCCGAGGGCGACGGACGTAAAGGAGAAGGAGGACCAAGTGGACCACCGGCCATCCTTCGAAAGAGGCAGGGAGTGAATGAAGAAGGGATTCCCAGTGCCTTATATCAAGCGCCGGGAAATCGAGCGACGCAACCCTCGAACGGGGATGGATAATGATAGAGTTCACGGAGTGTGCCGCGAACAGCCACGGTAGAAGTTTGGTCGAATAAGAAGTGGAAAAGAACACTCACTCTAGTGGACCAAGGAGCTGACCAGGAGAGCAACCGGGGTAGAACCTGCTGCCAAACGAGCCAGCCTTCCAGGTCTGGGGGGACTCGAGGAACTTCCGGGTATAAGAAGCAGGATTAAAGGGGCTGTTGTTGAATGAGCCCATAACGATGTCGTTGAGTTGGGAGGTGGAGGATGTTGCTTGATTTTGGTTGTCCTGGGAGAGGAAAGTGATCGGCTGGGCGGCGGACATGTTTTTTGAGGGGGTGGGTGCTTAAAGCACGATAGAAACAGGGAATGTGCGGGCCTGGCGAGACGGGGAGACGGGACGACGACAGGACCGATAGGGGCGAGCGCGGATTAGAGAGAGGAGAGCCAAGTAGACCGAGTTCCGGATATTTACGTGCCCTTGACTCTTCCGCCACCGAGGATTACCTTTTATGGAAGGTCTCAAAACATGACCAAATACCGGTCCCCCTCCTCCTCCTCCTGCATCCCGCCCCGTTCCTGGTAGCCTGGCGGGCCAGGTTTGGCCTTTGCCATGACACAAACAAGCCCGCCATCGTGCGCAGCTTCGTGGCACATTCTGCCCACTCGCTGTCGGCCAAAGTAAACGCCGATACTGCTCGAAACGGCGTTCGGTCCGGTGGTACGTCGCATCCACGCTCGATCAGATTTGATGACGGATCTCCAGCCGTTTCGCGCCTGCGTGGACACTGGACGGTGCGCGGGGCATATGATTGCCTGTATGTAACCAGGCTACTCGCAAGACGGCACCGATTTAGTCCGCATTGGCGGTTTAGTGCCCCACGAGGATGTCACATCAAACGCCCAACATGTCTTTTGACCAGCCCTCTACACCATGTCGGCTCTTTTAGCGCCCCAGATAAGTTAGACGTAGCCCATCCGATTCGGCGCCGGGCGGTAGGAAATCCCAGAGGCTCTAATGCGGACACGCCCGACGAAACACTTTGCGTTCTGCAGCAGGTGCCGTTCATCGTGTGTCGTGTGGCACGTGCCTGGACACATGACCATTTACGTTGATGAAACTGGGTTTCATTTTGGTCGGTGGCAAAGGGTTGCCGTCAGGCTTGACGCACCCATGATTCCCCCAGGGTTCCCGGCCTTGGGGATTGGGTGCCCGACATCTCGGGCCGCGGGGACTACGGGCGAATGCTCCGACCACCACCCTTCGCTAGATCGTCTTGAGACGATTTGTCGTCTCTCAACTTATCTACGCGGTTATTACTACCAGGATCCTACACTAATCTTCGATCCCGACGGGTTTTGTGATCAGAATCGATGCAGGTTATTCAAAAGGTTAAAATTTTCTCCATCATCAAAAGCATCGTTTGACCGGGAGGAGGGCGTCATGTTTTCGATACCACGTGCCCGACGCTGGCCCGACCTGCGGGTGTGGGTACGACAAGCAGTAGGTCAGACAAACCGATACTGTATCATCCCGCCTCGTGAACCTCCATCACATTCGTATCATGATACGAGGGTAGCCGTAGAAAAATGTTGTAAGAAGTCATCGCCTATATGTCGTCGTCGGTCGGCGGTCCATCGGAACAATATCCCACCAGCACTCAGAAATAGAAACGCATCGCAGACTCAATAAATTCGGGTTGCGGCTGCGCATACGCGTGACAACACCGCACAACCAAGCCATTGGATAGTGATTATCCATGATCCAACCACCCTGTGGAGGTGGAGCACCTCTCACGGCTTGCTCTCACTGGGCGAAAGTTGAAGCTGAGTCCGGACGGATCCAAATCATACGATTATCCATCATCAACTAGACAAAGTTTGTACGAGGTTTGACACCCAACCACCATCAGCGATGTGAGTCCTGATCGAGCTGTTCAATCCGTCTTGACATCCGCACGTTCCGTCCTCTTGATCTGCCCTCGGCGACACGAGTTCCTCGCCGGGTAAATGCGTCTTGGAAGGAACACAATCGTGATGAAGAGTTGTCGGTGATTTCGCGTAGATGCCCGACGGGTTGATCAGGTACGCCGCCTTCTGGTTCTCAGAGCACCAGATGGAGAGGGACGTTGAGCAGTGTGCCAAAGCCCTGGAGAGCGGAGGGATCGAGAGGGTGTGTGCCGCAGAACCGATCAGAGGGGTGTTGGGTGGGCCGGAGTACAAGGGAGGGTGCACGTGTACGTCTGTAGCGGGCTCCAGCGAGCAAACGTCTGAAGGAAAGGCGAAGTGGTCGGAGCAATCCCGGACCTGAGATGTTCTCGGTTGCTTTGAGGGCGGTGCAGGAGGTGCGGCCCCAGGGCACGAGTCCTCCAAAGTTTCAGACAAGTTGCCGGTGGACGTGTGTAAGAAGTCCTCGAGGAGTTCTTGAGGAAGATCTGATGTGGACTCTAGTCCGTTTGATTCCAGACGAGAGGGAAGTGGATCAAGAACAGGGGTGACCTTGCGCATTTGGACGTTCCCAGCACCATCATCGATAGATAGATCTCCTGTATTGGATCACTATATCAGGACGAGACTTCCCCACTAAACGTAACTGCTCACCGTACAGTCCTCGCTTCTTGCGAGTCCCGAGCGAGGCTACTCTCCGACCGCCCCTCTCAGGGGGTAGAGTGACCGAGGTGTTTTCGGACTTCCCATTGGCCGAGCTAGCGACGACAAGGCAAGCGACGAAGAGGGCAGAGCCAGATGCGATCCTCATGATGGGAAATGAATGCAAACAACAGTGACTTTGAAGTTCTCTCCAGGAGAAAGCTAAGACGAAAGTTGAGAAGAGAGGAGAAATGTCGCTTCGACGGTTTTTATTCCCTCTTTCAGGGGTAATCGGCAATCCCAGGTTCCATCCTTCGAGTCATGGGCAGCGTCATAGATGACATTGACGAGCTGGGGTCGTCGGGGCTGGCCATGGAGGGAGAGGCCACGCATTTCGGCCGTGGCTGTCGGAGCTAAGAGGCGTTCTTTGATCGCCTGCCTTGTTTACCCCCGCATGGCGGCCATGGCCATCATCCTCGCCACAGACAGGCGATGCTTTGACGATGAGAACTAACTATATAGCTCGGAGACAGCAGGAGTCCTGTCCTTCACCCCAAACGCACCGTAAACATGTCCATCCAATCCCTCAGAGCCTCGCTGGCACTCCTCGGCACCACCCCAGACACCCAGTTATCATTCAATGCCTCGCCAAGGACAATCTATCACCAAATCTCCCAGGATGTAATGTTCATCCAAGGGATCCACTACGCCGTTGAGGAGGCCCTCGCCAACGTCGGCGAATTGGCGTCATCCGACCCTCTTCTCGATCCTCGGCGACGATGTCTCCTACGCCTCCAACAGAATCTCACCGACATCGCCCGAATTTCCGAAAATATCCAGGAGAGGATGTTACAGTGAGTTCCAGACTTTGCCCTACACCCTGGCCGCCAAGTTTCTCATGTCAGACCCTGAAGTAATATAATCGGTCATCCATCCGCCTCCCAGGCGCCAGCTGTCGCGGAAGAGGATCCGTCTCTCCAACCGGTGGTCGGAGCCCACGGGGGTGTCCCTCTTCCGACTACTCCCGTTCCCACACTTCCCTCATGCACCGAAGATGACGAGATGGTCGTATTCCATTCAGAACCCCTCGCTGGTCAATTGGATTCGAAACCTGTTGAACCGTCCCCTCCGCCGGAAAATCTGATACCGCAGTATCAAGCAGTTCTCGAGCGTCGGTCGAAACGCAGGGCATCTGACGAAGACGATCACCACATTCCTATGCCCCCTCCAGCAAAACGCCCGAGGCGCGAACCGAACAACCCTCTCTATCTGCGCCCAACACACCGGCAACGGGAAGAACAAACTTCCGTCTTCAGTTGGACAAGATGGATGTTT
>Ga0307509_10006163_pt1 | contig 16252 bp, 13 predicted proteins | sample 10_EM_MG_FD_202245 | JGI IMG/M metagenome (GOLD analysis project Ga0307509, IMG submission 202245) | Populus trichocarpa ectomycorrhiza microbial communities from riparian zone in the Pacific Northwest, United States - 10_EM | ecosystem: Host-associated > Plants > Roots > Unclassified | place... | reverse complement strand
CCCAAGAACATCTAAGAGCCCATAGAATGTGAGGCAATCGACCTCTAAGTTCTAGGATGACTTTGCCGGTGAAGGTAGGGTAACTTGGACACCTCAGTAGGGTAACTGGGGTCCATGGGCATAATGCCCAAATTCCCAAGGTAGGGTAACTTTGCCTTCTTATGCCTTTAACCGCTCAGGAAGTCCTCCAGGCGACCACAGAAGTCGTCTCGGAGGTCCTTGTAACATTCCCATAATTCTCTTGACCTTATGCGAATGTTCTCCCAAAAGGTTACCCTGCCTAGTTGAGTACCTCAAGGCTACTCAACTACCCCCTAGGCCTTCTCCTAGGTTTACCACCCATTTGTATAAAGTATACGAGACCATACCACCTCAGGTTACCTCTTGGTATACCATTTGGGCTAAGGTGATAGTGATTGTAGCTACCTATCGTAGGGTCGTTACATAATCATGAGAGATTTTTATTGGAAAGGACTCACCGAATGGATAAATGACTATGTTCGGTCATGCGATAAGTGCTAAGACAATAAATGTCCACGACATGCGTGATGGGGATTGCTTCAACCTCTCGAAACGCCATACGCAGCATGGAACTCTATCTCAACCGATTTCATCACCCAACTACCGGAATCACAAGGCTACACTCAGATTATGGTAGTAGTCGATCGATTCACAAAAATGGCACACTTTATCGGTCTTCCGACAAACGAGAGTGCAAAGGACGTCGCTAATGTTTTCCTACGAGAAGTTTGGAAACTTCACGGTCTACCCACAGAAATCATATCCAACATGGATGCAAAATTCTCAGGAGAATTTTGGGAGTCCCTATGCAAGTTGCTAGGGATAAAAAGAAAGCCGTCGACAGCATACCACCCACAAACGGACTGTCAGACGGAAAGAACCATCCAAGTGTTAGAAGGTTATTTAAGAAATTTCGTAAACTATGACCAGGACGACTAGTATCAGCTGTTACCTTTAGCGGAATTCGTGTACAACAATTCTACAACGAATGCACATGGAATTTCACCCTTCTTCGCGAAGTACGGTTATCATCCACAGACAGAATGGATGAGAGAGCGACAAGCTCAAACCCCAGGGGCTGAATTATACAGCCACTGGATGAAGGCGATTCACAAACAAGCGGTAGAAGCGCTAAATTATACTTGAGAGGCGATGAAAAAATACTACGACCGAAAAGCATTACAACAGCCAGACTATAAAGAAGGTGATTTGGTAATGTTAAATGGAAAGAATATTCGTACAAAACGGCCCTCGAAGAAATTTAGTCACAAGCTCTATGGCCCCTTCAAAGTCATAGAAGCAAAAGGACAATGCGCTTTCAAACTTGAAATATTGCCTACATGGAGGATCCACCCAACCTTCCATGTTTCGCTGTTGGAACCCTATCGAGCCTTGAATCGAGAAGGAAGAGAACAGCCTCTACGAGAGCCTGAACAGATCGATGGCGATCTCGAATGGGAAGTGGAACGGATTGTAAAGAGTGAAATAATCTCTTATACACAGAAGGTTCGCGGTGATAATAAACGAAGGCGCAAACTAAGGTATTTTGTTAAATGCAAAGGGTGTTCGGAGTACGAGAACACCTGGGAGCCACCTGAGAGTTTGGAAAATGCTCGGGAATTGATAGAGAGTTTTCACCAGGAAAACCCGGATATGCCAAGTAGGGCTGATGTTGAATAAGGAAGAAAGGCTTTCCTCATGTGGACAAGCAAACGCATGAGGTTTTTTACCCTACCTCCCTGAGTTCAAAAAGGATTTCATTTGTTTTTAAGAAAAAGGATAGAAGGAAGATCTTAGAAGCATTCGAGGATGATGCTAGAGAAGCGGGAGCTCATGTTAGGCATACCGGAAGGCATAGCCTTCCAGTAGTGAATAAAGACCTATAGTTACCCTACCTTAGGATTCTGAGTTCAAAAGGACAAGCCAACACCCCCCTCCCACACTAGCGTTGGGACGGCGCTACACCAGCAGTCACCGCTGTAGTTGCTTCCCCTCACCAAAGACATGGTCAATGGAACCCTCCTCGCAATCGCGTATACGTCGTGGCTATCCGTCCGACCGGCTCCCGCTCGCAGGATATATGAGGGAAGACCCTTGGTGAGCTTATGCAAGTGGTTCGAGCCAAATCGCTCAACGTCGCATAAGGTTATTGAGCACTAAAGACGAAGGTCATGAAGGCAGTCACTAAGTAACAGGACGTTTTGACGAACAATGGTTAAGCAACACATTCTATACTCCACACTCTCGCGATGAAAGTCGCAGAAGTGAATGGTCTTGTTGGATGAGGTAGTTTGAGAAATAAAGCATACCCGCACTCACAAACGTTATTAGTATTCTCAGATACTAACGGAGCCATACAATAACGATATGACTATGGAGCAATAATGGCTATTGGTGTGATTATCGGGACAAGTCTATCTTATGCCTCGCAGCTGTCGAGTGCAGAATATATCTGCAATGCTAAGAGGTTCGATAACAAATCTGGCCCCTTTGTTGGCTCGATCATGGAGACCATTCTGCATATGCAATGGTAAGCAAGACTCCATGCCGACGAAGATGGATCGTAACCAATGAACTGATGTGTAGGAGCACCGTCAGGAAAATTCATGGAGTTGTGATTCGGAAGTCAAAGTGGGATAAGAGAATTGTCAGAGTCAAATGAGGTTCGCACTTTTAGAAGAAGCTGGCGTTTGTTAGTAGGTACTTAGTTAGTATGAGAACTAGATGTAGCCCGCGACCACCCAGCCATGGCATATAAATATCGAGGTGCCTCCCGAGCTATTTGAACATCATCAACGGAGAAGAGATCTTATCACTATAAGTTTTTGCGTTAGAAAAATCTTTATCACTTTCCCTACCTCTATTTGAAACATTGAGCCTTCCTAGACAATCTCCGTCTATGATTAAGATTATTGGCCTGAGTTATCTCGCAAGACTTTGAGATAGGCTCCCGCCTAACAGACTGGTTGTGGTTTAGAGTCGGGGATTTGGGGTTGGATTTTTGGGAATGGGTTAGTTAGCCAGGGTTTTTCCACGTCGTAGTGGTTTTTTGACCTTCGAAATTTTCTTTTGTTTTTGTGGCTAGGAAGGGGGCAATGCCTGTAGCTTAGTTATTTGTATAGGGCCATACGCTTTAGAGTAGCCTAGGTGCCCGAAATGGAAAAAGTTTATAAAAATAAATAAAAATAAAAAAAGTACATCTACAGGTATGGTTTCGGAAGACTAGACTCTATACCACTTTTTCCACAAAAAGTTTGACATTTTTGCCTGTAACGCCAAGTGTAACACAGGGGAGGTTTGTCATCCTCTCTCATAGGTTACTTAACCTAACTTTTAAGTTCTCAAAGTATTACTATTAATAATGTGTTAATCATAATCTAACCTGATAAAATGAAATAAACTAAACATTATAATAGTGAATTGGAATGCTAATAAACTGGATCTAAGAAATATTATTATAAAAAAGTAGTCAAGAGAAGAATGAATTTTATTATAGAAAGTGAACATTCAAAGTAAAGATGTTATCTAGTGACAACAAGTGAGCTACTCTACATTAACCTCAGAATCAGTAATTCGTCGATGAGACGAGTATCTAGTATACACATGACGTCTAAAATCAGGAGAGTCATATATCATATTATGCCGATAGGCATCCATCCTCCTGAGAGTACGCTGATAATATTTCCAAACAAGAATACCTGAAATCTGAGCTAGAGCCTGAGGAACAGTATGAACTAAGAAAGGAAAGGAGTATTCACAATGTGCCCTTGTATAAACTTTTGCCCGCCCCCACAAATATTCAATGAAGTTTAGCTCACAATGAAATGCAGGATAGAATATTACCAGATGTCCTGCTGCCTCTATAGTTTCCTGCAATTGACACTTTTGACCCTGAAAGTCTGGTTGTGAGGAAAGAAGAGCTCGAGCACAACAATTAGCATTGACAGCATGCCTACAAGCAGGATTGACCTTTCGTTCTCCTGGTGTATCGCCAGGAATAGTGCATTGAGTGAGAAACTTTTACCCTTCAGGCCACAAACCATGTTCTTGTAAAATGATTTTCAATCCTTTTAACCGACCATCTGGCAGCATCATTGACTGTATTTGAATAACTTCTGGACTCTCTGGATGGGTAAAATATCCATGGCGCATTGGAACTGCGTTTTTGCCCCTAGGTGTGAGGTTGAGATTTGCAACTTGGAGTGCATCTGGTGCGTATTTTTGGTGGATTTTCGCATTGTCAAATGCAAACAAACCCTGGCATCCAGGAAATGCAGCCTCAAAAGAAGGAATAGCTTTCTCCGTCAACTGGATTAACATTCGCTCACCCGTCCACCAGACATCACCACCACATTTGAGTATCTCGCAAACGTTTCCTCCTCCAAGCCTTCCAATTGGTGTAAGATAATCAGATACGTGAAGCCCTTGACCGCGGCCCTTTTTGCGAATTGGTGCTTTGTCCTTGTGTATCCAGATTCGTTTCCGCCCTTCATTCGAGTTCAAGGTGTACTCATCATGCATAACAAACACGATTGGTTTGTTGCCTGTATAGTCTTTGGGAATTTGCTGGAGACTTGCATCCCATTCAACCATCCTGGCCTGCAGGGTTTGCATTCGAGGTAGGAACACATTTTCACGCTATTCCTTGACATCCTCCCGCTCATGACCGTCCTTGTACACACCCTTTTTGACTTCCTTCTAATTCCATCCCAACTTTAATAGCCATCCTCGTGCTGAACGACTGGACAATGCTCACTTAATTCTCCTTTGGATTCCAGCAATCGAAATGATGGGTAATTCATTGTTACCATCATTGACTTCATCCAAGGCTGGATATTTTTCTGTCCAATAATCGGTAATGGCTTTTGCAAGTCCAACAGAATCCATACCTTGTTAAACACATATTTAGTCAGTAATCTGAATTCAATTTATATAAATCGTAGATTAAACATACCTTCACCAGCTTGTGACATATACTCTTGCATTGCCACCATTGTTCCATCATCAGTGAGCCAACTGGTCACCTTAGTATGCTTGCCTTGCTTTGAAGAGGGCAGCCTTCCATGACGAATGTAAGCAACCTCTTGCATCAGAATTCGCTTCATGACCCATAGACCCCATCCACCCGATTTCGCAACCAAGAGTGCCATGTCTTTTCTGGACTTATAGGCCGTAATCGGATCGCTTGGTTCACGCTGCAGCTCAGCCTGCTTCCATTCTCTCTCTGTCTTTAGCTGTAGCTTAATAAAGCTATAAAGCTGGTGATTCCAATTGAGCTCCAGATTGGAGGTGGGTGCAACTCGCTGCTTTTTGGATGGGTGGATCTTTCGCTTGAGTCTTTGTAAAGCCAGCGACAGAATTTCTTCCCTCATTATTCTGAGAGGACCGGCTACGCGTGGCCAACTTGCATACGCTTGCCTTCGTACATCATTTGCCTATACCCATAAAATTAGCATCCTCTAGATCTGTATGTATTAAGATTCAAGTTAATGGCTTACCTGTTGGGTATTCAGATTCTCACCCTCCATAATTTGTTGTTCGAGTTGCTGTTGCTTTTTCTTAGCATAGGACCGACGATCACGCTCCTTTTGAGTTAAAGGCAGAGGTTTGACATAGTGGTAGTACTGGCGGAGGCGTGCACGATACCGCTGGGTTCTTATAGCTGAGGGGTGGCTTCTCCGAGAATTTGGGCAAGGGATTTCTGCCGGAGTTGCCACAGCATTTGCGCTTGCTGCTTCTTGTTGCTTCTTTAATCGATACTTATGTACTCTCTCTTTGCCTGACATTGGTGGCTGACAGGCGATACGTTGTGGACCAGCATGTGCGGCACGATATTTGCAAACTCGCTCCCTGGTTGCCGTACCCTTTCTCTCTTTTTCGAGCTCAGAATTCGTACCGTCTTCTTCCATTGTTCTCCGTTAAGAAACTCGGAATAGGAACCTGTAAAACTAGTATACCAGTTAAACTTGTAAAATATTTGGATAATAACTGTAATAGGAAATAGGTATTGGTAACTAATCACAGGCCTTGATGCAAAAGAATTTTCTGTGTTAAAATGGAGATGATTATTATTAATTATGAAAAGAATACAACTGCACAAACATTACACTATCATACTAGAACTAAAGTATTTAGGCTTGGCAACTTAGGGAGTAGGGCTTCACTTTTTTGATGTGTTACACTTGGCGTTACAAGTAAAAATGTCACACTTTTTGTAGAACAACTGGGATAGAGTCTAGTCTTCCGGAACCATACCGTATTACATAAGGTTATGTATTACGTTACACCAAGTATGCACCTACGGAAATACGCCTGTAGATTCCCAAACTGCCTCTTTTTTACCCTGACAATGATGAGATCTAGTGTCTGCTGCGCGGACAGGTTTCCCCCGTTGCTTTGCCGTTGACTATTATAGGATCGTCCTTTCAGGTACCGGTACCGTAATCGAGAGCAGCACAGCCTCCACCATCAAAATCGACCGAAGCCAGTTGAGCCGGAAGATGCGAGGGCTTCATGTTCTATCTAGAGTAAATAGGAAAAATAACTGGAATGAAGACTCGTTTTTTAATTATTCAGCCCTAGGGTTTAATGAAGGGGTGGGGGTGGGGGTGGGGGTGGGCTAGATCTTATTATTGTACTTGCATAACGTATCGGACGTAGAAGCGGGTCATGACGTAGCAACGGGCCACCCCATATCAACCCCCTTCCGCATTTATCAACGAACATATGCAATACCACCACACACGATGCCAAAAGTAAAGCCCCGATCAGATTCGGAATACAAAACTCGCCTGGATAAGGCTATCGAAGCACTTAACAAGCCAAACCCAATCAGTATTAGGAGTGCGGCGGGCATGTATGGGGTCTCCAAGACTACATTGGGGAATCGATTTTTTGAGAGGGCGAAGCCACGAAACCAAGCCCATGTAACACAACAGCTGCTTACTGAGGAGGAAGAGATTGAATTAGTTAAGTGGACCCAGCGATTGGATAAGATTGGAATTCCACCAAGGCTTACACACTTGCATGAAATGGTTGCTGCTTTGCTACGGAAGCGGGCCACTGGTACTACCACTATCCCTGGTCAGCACTGGATTACAAGATTTCTGGATCGGCATCCTACTATTGCCTCTCGCTTTGCCGGTCGCATTGACCAAGAGAGGGAAGTGGCAGGAAAGCCAGATGGCATTCAGAGCTTTTTTAATCGACTAGGGGAGGTGAGGAGTAGATATCACATCGCGGTGGAAGATATCTGGAATGCGGATGAGAAAGGTTTTGCACTAGGAGTGGCAAAGAAAGGAAAGGTTATCTGTGGTGCTAGACGACGCAATCCTAGGATTAGGCATCCAGGAAACAGAGAATGGGTTACTTTAATGGAGACTATTTCTGCTACTGGGAAGGTTCTTTCTCCTTTATATATCTACAAAGGAGAGGCACATACTATGGGCAACCATGACTATCAGGACAGAGATCCAGCAGCATTTGCGCTCTCTAAAACTGGGTGGACAAATGATAAAGTAGGGCTGCTCTGGCTGACAGACCATTTTGAGCCTAATACCCAGTCTGCTACTGGTCATCCCCGGCTTTTAATCATTGATGGGCACTCTTCTCACCTAACCTTAGAGTTCATTGAGTTCTGCTCTACACATGAGATCCAGCTTTTGTGTTTTCCGCCCCACTCCACCCACCTTCTCCAGCCTTTAGATGTTGGAATCTTTAGTCCATTAGGGCGCTACTACAGCAATGAGGTTGATGACTGGGGTAGAGCGCACCCATATCAAACTATTAGCAAGGGAGACTTCTTTCCACTTTGCCAAAGAGCACGCCAAAAGGCCTTGACTATTGTTAATATCAAGGCCTCCTTTGCTGCTACCGGTATTCACCCGTTTCGCCGTGCCCGAGTTCTTGAAATTATCAATAAATCCTCTCCTCCTACCTCTTCAACAACTCAACTATTACAGAACACCACTCTTCATCCCTCTGGCCTCTCTACTACCTCGTTCCCTTCTACCTCTACTGGCTCTGAAGCTAGCTCTGTCTTCCTACCACCTGAGACTACAAAACAGGTTGCGCAGCTTAAAAACCTATTAGTAGTCTCTCATAACGTTCATGTAGTTAAGAATATTGGAGTCGCACTTGCAACCACTGCAGGTACAGCTTTAGCGGCGGCAACCATTGCAGAGGAAACTGTGCGCAGGATTGCCTCAGCTCCTAAAAAGAGCAAATCCGACCGGCGGCATATCAGTAAAGCTGTCTTGGTATCCCGCTCTTATTTGGATAAGGCTCGGAATCTTCGACTTCAGAAAGAAGCTGAAGAAGTTAAAAAAAAGGAGAGAAAAGCTATTAGAGTGAAGCAAGAGCTTCTAGCAAAGGGAGTCAATGGGTCTTCAGGTCGGAAGGGCAAGAAGGCCACCTGTGTGCCCGAAGATTTATCACCAAGCGATATTCCCAGTCCTAGTACGACTCACTCAGTATTTCCCTCCTCCTCCCGTCCTCTTGACCTCTCCACACGGCCTCCACTTTACCCAATTAGCAGTAATTCCCAAAGCACATGATAGTAGAGTCTTCTATTATCCCTTTTCAGGTCAGCAATTTCCATTCTCTCAGCTGGCTCTGAATATTTTCTAATAAGAGTAAATAGTTCATAATTTCCGGTAGAAATTGGTCTTTGGTAGTCACTTTTTTTTCTTTCTTTCTCAACTTTCCTACTTTATTCTCATGGACTGTCTGATATCACACTTATTTTATTCTTCTTTACATTTGTCTTTTGGTTGTCGTAATACCTCTGTTATTTGACAAGGGACTTGGTTGTGTTGGGGTGGCCCGTTTCCCAGTCGTGACCTGCTTCTAGGTCGGATACGTTAGTACTAAATAGCCTGAAGATTAGCAACTTTACTGGAGCGTAATCCCTCCAAAGTCAAATTCGGGCATTCAACCAGATAAACAAAATTTAGCATCTATTTACATTTGCGATAGAAGCCCGAATGATTGAACCGAGTGCCATCTCGTTCGAGTTATCTCATCTAATAGCGTTTAGTGCTTTTTCGCCCTCTCAGAGGGTTCTCCTGTTATTGTGGTTCCCTCTCCTCTTCCAGAGCAGGCAATTTTCGACCGCGTAGAGCACGGTCGGGTTATCCAAGTTTCGATAGTAGTAGACTATAAAGGTATTCTTATAAGTCCCGTGCTCTAACGGCGGGTTAGTACTAAGCTAGTAGACTAATACAGTACTATCTCGAGACCTCCTTTGGTGTTAGTGCGACAAGTTCCGTCAGAGTATTGTCCGAGTACAGCTTATGACCCCCCGAAAGCATGGTTCAATCCTCCCAGGAGAGGCTTCTCCACCCATACTAGGGCCGAACTTAATACTCTAAGTTCGAAGCTCAAATCCTTCAGCAAGACGGTCCTTAGGAGAATATTATGAGCCGGGACGGTAGCATTAGGCGATTTATGATTTTTAGGGCAATCTCAGGATGATGAATTCCTCCTTTTTACCGATTGATAGCCCTAGCTAGCTGGAATTGGGTTAACAGTGACTTTGAATTTGTCTTGTAGGTAGATTGGGCACGGAGTGATGGAACGGGCGTAACGTGCGCGAGGCAGGGCAGAAGCGCCCATTAGATTGAGGTGGGCTGGGCCCGACCAGCTCAGAGTCTGCTCACTCCGAAACTAAAAAAGCGGCTCCAAACACTACTCGAGTACCCCTATCATACATAACCCAAAAGGCTTTGGTGCAGTGCACCAGCAACGCATTGGGCAGTTCGCTAAAGACCGCAGGTGAGGTTGTTTCACCGCGGCCCGTACCGGTAGTTCTTGGAACCACGCCCAAAGCCACAACTCGATCATATAAACATCGGACATCAGATGTATGATATTAGGGTAAGAACACAAATCTAGAAAGAAAGTGAAAAAAAAAACAATGTTTGTTCGTGCTCCGCTAGCACCCCCGGCTCTATGGACATCTTCTCATATATTCTTTTAAATCCTATTTACGGAATCTCTTATTATGGAGAATAAGTTCAGTACTATAAATAAAACCGCTGCCTCATCTTCTGGTACCGTAAGACTTGCCGAGGTTCTACCAGTGCCCAAAATGAATCAGTCATCTAACCGTCACTCCTCTCTTTTCGATATTCGCTTGTCCTGCCACCCTCAAAATCACCCCACGCGCCGACCCTTCGCGTTAGCGCGATTTCGGGTATAATATAACCAATTAATGCGGTACTGTACCTGCAGTAAACCGAGCAAAGGATGGCCTAAGGATTTTCCCAAGAAGAAGAGACTAATAACGTAGTCTGGCCCTGATCTCCCTCCGTTAAACCATCAAGTATCACGCTGCTCTAACCTGCTGAGCGACACCACCAAGGGGGGATTGTCCTGGAATATTTAAATCAATCGGCGCATTAACTCCTGGGGGGCACTAATACTAGAATAGAAGGTATAAGGAAATTTGTAGTTGCAGTCTTCAAATATCTATGCTGAAAGTCACCTCCAGGCTGCAGAAAACCCGCAGCACAAGTACAATTATAGTACTAGAACCACAGGAGATTTTCCCGCACCTAGTACTTGTGGAGGTAAACGTTATTCCTCTCATTTCACCCTCCTATGATACAAAATCATCCTAATTTTTCTAGTACTACACTTGCGACAACCTTAAATCTTAAACAAGACAAGACATACCAGAAACTGGACAGGGCCTAGCGAGGGGGTGGGAAAACGTGGAAAATGAGAACCAGAATCCGTTCAGCAGACCCATGGTCTACAAGTAATAGGTAGACGGGTAAATGAGTGAGTGGGAGACAACGCCCAGAAACAACCTTCCCCCGGAGACTTCGCCGAGTGGGTGCTTCTATCCAGACTCCGGGAACACCAGACACGGGAGCTAACTCCTCCGCTCACTCCGTCCACGATCCATGTGACTTAGAAACGGGATGTGCAAACCCACCGGGGAGTTTTGAAATGCATATGGCAACTCACGCTTGTGTTGGATGCCTACCAGTAGCTAGCCCCGAAGAATAAAGAACACTTGGGGGGGAGAGGTATGAATACTCCACCAGGGCAATTATTTCTAAATGTCAGTGTTTAAATCCATAGAGAATCGGTTGGGGAACCCATAGTTTAATCTTCCGAAAATATTGCGTTCTAGATGACTACCGGTAGATGGAAGGTATTGTTCCTATGGGAGGTAGGCGATTTGTAACTCAATGTAAAGCTGTTAGGACTTGATCAAAGTCTCTTAACGTCGCAGCAATATTCGAGGAATTCGAAAGATTTTTAAGGCCTAAGCCTTGCCTGACCTGTATTGGTAAATTGATGGATGTTTGTGTTTTGTGGGGAAAGGTCCCGTTTAGGTGTCAAATTGTAAGTTATACTCATGGTCAGAAGTTCCCCACTGGCAGCGGAATTAGGGATAGCCAAGATGAAAAGTACCGGTAGTCTAAGCCCACCTCTGAGTGATTGTCCGTAAGAGAGGGAGACGTTCAATATCGAATCAGTGCCTTGACGACAGGTGAAAATTGTGGAGCCTAGATTCTATGCAAGGACTCCTTTGCCAAAGTCTCTTGTCCTAGTGCTGTATTGGAATCATAAAATGGCCTGTAAACTAGAATGGAGGAGGAGAGGGGAGGGGTTGGTAGTGATTTTCTCGCTGTACAGTACTGCATAGTTCTGCTAGGGATACCAGACCAATTATTATTTGCAATAGTCAAAATACAGGACCGAATGGCAGCTGAGACAGAGAGCGGGCAGCTTCTTCTCTTCGTTTTTACTTACCAAACTAATGGTAAGGATAGAAATATACTTGAGTACTGCACATCAAAAACAGAGCTAGACTAAGTTCTGATCCTTCCAACGATCATCACGCATCTCCGCTTTCTTCCCTGCTTGTTCCACATCCCAAAAAGAAACAAAAGAAAGGAAAGTTCTGTATAATCCCTTAATAAAAGAGGTGCATCACACAACTCCCGCTCTCTTGCGCCTTGAATTCAATGCCCGACTCTTGTTCCGCCTTCATCTCCATAGCCTTCTTGCGTTCCTTTAACGGTCGATGCTCCTTCACATCCATCAACGAGGACTCCTTCCGGTGCTTCCGCACTTTCATGAACAAAAGAAACTATAGCCTGAGCATGCCGAGCAGCATCAACTGATTTCCAACAATTATATGCCCACCCAGGCCATTGAATGGTAGGTACCAGTGTACCGGTAGTCACTCTCTTCTCGAGCAATACCGGTGTTGATCTTTGCGCAGTGCGCCTCGCCTCTGGAGGTGATGGAAATAGGACAAGCACGGTGACACAAGCCGGGATTCCAGAGTGATGTGGGGGAAAATGGGAGATGGTGATGTGTGTGTGTGCCAAGACCTATCAGCCTCGTGTGAGCATTTCTCCTGCACAAGCTCCGGCCTCTAACGAAGAACCACACCCCCGAATCAACCGCCAGAAAAAGCCTCCGTACATCCATACAGCACCAGTACTCCACAAAGAACGCTAAAGATCACCATAAGCAAGATGAGAAGGATGACAACTACGATACACAGTTCGGTTCGCGAGGCCTTGGCGGTCCTTACCCTCGAGGTTCCGCACCCCAACGCAGCCCCTCCGCGTCGAGTCCAAGGGTATATATAAGGGCGGGTCTCTTCTCACGAGCTTCAAGCCTCATCCATCAACTAGGGTCAGCTCAGGCGGTTCGGATCTCCTCTTCAATCCGCTTCAAAATTCGTCTTCGCTCAAAGTTTTTAGAAGCTCCACTTCGCCTCCAGCTCAAACAAACCATCATCAAAATGAAGTTCTCCACCGTTCTCCTTTTCGCCTCCGCCGTTGTCAGCGCCCTCGCTGCCCCGGCTGCCTTGTGCCGTATCTTCAGGCTCAAGGTTACCCGCCCAGCCATACCCCGCGATCTGCCCGTTCTTTCTTTCTGGGATGAGGAGCCCTGGCTTAAGAATTTAGGCAATTACGCCTTCTTCGGGATTAGTGGAGGGAAGGTTGTCTTAGCTTGCCTTGCCGACGGCGGCAGCCGCGGCAGACTCATCGTTAACGGACTCATTAGTACCAAAGACAATGCTCTCCTAATCCCTGTGAATCCCACTTCTGGTATTTTCAATTTCGCACTGGGTGGTCCTGCTGCCGCTGAGGTAGGATCCGAAATGTCATTCTTGCCGCCTTTGAGATAATTTGTTGATTTTGATACCACAGTCTCGCTCCACTGACTGGGGCATAGCCGACGGTAAATTGGTATACGGATCCGAAGACCGCTTCTATGCTTTCCCTACCAAGCATGGATGGCAGGTCAATAATCCCCTTTCCTCCCCCATATAATACCGCCCAACCGGTACTGACAATTTTTCAGGTCCGTTGGGTTGAAAAGGGTGCTGTCTCCACCTCGGACAGTTTCCCGATCCGCATTGCCGTCGAATATCTATAGATCACCACCCGATCGCAACGGCGGCACTTTCTGTACGATAATGAGTGATTTCCCGGAGGTTCATGATACCGGTAGAGGGGAGTGGTATAGGTCACTGAGGGATGGATGGGGGGGTATTTGGCTGCGGAATCTGAAAGGGGGACAGGGAAACGAGAACTTTAGACTGATATTTTAGAATCAGCGCTACATAATTAATTGACGTTACCTTTAACTGCGGCTTTGCGCTGTATCGAACGTGGTGCTTCTGTGACGGTGCCAGCTGAGATCTTCGGACATGATGTTAGTTTCGGAAAACATCAAGATTCTTTCGTTGAACTAACTGTCTATTGGAAGTTATTAAAATCATCAATGCCGATCAATTGTTCTCAATGACTGAAACGGGTTGACGTTTGTTGGACAGCTTGAGCCTCCCCCCAAGCTGTGACTTCACCCAGAAAAAGCCTACGATACGGTAATCTGCTGTCATCGACCCTGTTCCAAACCTTAGAATGCGGTATGCCCTTCCCGTGCGATGAGGAGGGAGCCCAGTCTGTCTAGCCCAGATATAAGAGAAAGTTAGCGAAGCTCTTGACTCTTCTAGAAACCCATCTGGAGCCAGCTCAGCTTTTCTGACACCAGGTTCTCCCTTAAACCCTGTGCACTAAGTGAACGTGAGGAAGAGTGAATTCACTCATGGCCACTCGCTTAATTAAAGGTAGGCCTTAAGATTGTCGGCGATCCCGTGGCTGTAGGCATCGCACATGGTAACAATAAGGTTGGTTTGTGTGTATACGGCGTAGGCAGGACGAAAATCCCAAAGGTAAGCCATCTATGACCAGTTCTACTACTGATTGTTTTCCTAATATTGTAGATAATTGTGCATTCAGTCGTCTCGGTAGGTAAATTATTTGTTTCTGTCCAGTGCTTGCTGATTGAAGCTGCTATCTGGTAGAAGTCAATATCTATTTATTCCATAATCATTAGTTACAAATACATGCTAAATATTGAGCCCTTGCTTATTACATATCATTTTTGAAGCTATAACAATGGAAATGGAATATAAACTTCCTTTATCCTTCTCGAAAAATATATTCTCTAACTGCTAGCAGTGTACATTCATCATCTAACATATACTACACTTTCTGATGTGTGATGTAACAATCCTACCCGGTGGTGGTTAATTATACAACAGGTAATGAATCGCTTACGTGATGATGTTGAACAATCTTATAGTTCTCATTCGTTCAAAGGTTATGAGAGTGTTCTTCTTTCCGAGATTATCTTATAATCGCTTCTTTCGTAATTAGACTATCTTAAAGTCTTTGTTCTTGATTGCTTCTCACGTGAGAGAGATGTGAGACTATCCTTGTCTTAACAAGGTCGTAGTTGGTCTGACGCTAAGAGCTCAGGTTGCTTGCATACAAGCCAGAGGTAAAGGTAAAGGGTATATTGTAAGAAAGTACTTAGATGGTTGCGTGAAGAGCTCTAACTACTGTGACTGTTTTTTTTTGTTTTTGAATCATAGGCATTTGTTTAAGGTACAAAGACAGCATTCAGCTTTAATGCTATGGCCAACAAAAACCGTACCCTCCTCACTCCAGGAAACATCTAAACCCCCAAGTCCTTCTGGTAGGAGACTAACCGCACATCTCGCCTATCGCCCAACCAAATCCTACGAACATACTCGTACATCCGAAGGAAGTAGAAAGGAAAGAAGCAAGCAGGAAAGAGAGGAGAACCCTTAGTGACATCTACTACGAAAGTATTAAAACATAAGGAATGAATGAACTCCTGACCAAGGAAAATTACGTCTGATAAGTGACGTGTATCAGCCTGAGCTAGGAAGTGAGAGTATAGACCTGCCCACCGGACCGATGCCGGGGGACGAAGCACTGCCCGATGGCAGGATGGAAAGGTGGATGGAGGTGCCTCTGATGAGGGGTCACCGGAGGGTGTGCCAAAGCGGCATTAGCGATAGCCAAAAGGACGGGCGTAACCGAGGCTGGTTTTTGTATAGCGACCGAAGATCGACCACGGAAAAGGGAGCAGTAAGGTGCCAGCTGAGGAGGTGGAGAGAGGGAAAAAGGTGTAGCTGTAACCGAGCAGCGGGACGAAGACCAAGAGGGTGGTGGAGGAAGGAGGGGGAGGGGAAGGCGATTCAAACGCTTTAGACGACCGACTAGAGTAACTGCGGCCGATGCTTTTCCGAATGTGAAACGAAGACGAGAAGCTGAAGTTACTAACCGAAGTGTTCCCTGACAGGACCACGTAGCCGAGACGGAAAGGTACTTCGCAAAGAGCATGGAGAGCTCAGCGCTGACTGTGAACCAAGAGAGCGAAATGCCGACCGTGCAAAACCTAAGCGAGGTGTAAAGGAAGTGTGGGGTAAGGGGGGAGAACCGAACTTCATGAGCGGGAGTTAACGATGAACAGGAACAAGAACCCCGTGGTGGAAGGGCAAGGCCGCAAAAGGAGAGGAGGGGTGATAGCATCACTCCCCTAGGCAAAAGCCATCAAGGGGGAGGAGAGGGGGTGGTGGTGGATCCCACAATGGTTTCCCTCGTGTTGCGATTTCAATCGCTAGAGGCGGAGGGGAGATGGTTCGTGCTAACTACTGTGACTGTTTTTTTTCGTTTTTTTTTCTTTTTTTTCTTTTTTTTCTATTTTTTTTTAAATCATATGCATTTGTTTAAGGTACAAAGACAGCACCCCTCCGTCTCCTCTACACACCCGGCGATTGAAATCTCAACACCACGAGATTATCACCACTTTTCTTTTCTCCACCCCCCGCCATGAGCTCGCTCTAGGGGGTGGAGTCATACCTCCTCTACACTCC
>Ga0307509_10006162_pt1 | contig 16255 bp, 13 predicted proteins | sample 10_EM_MG_FD_202245 | JGI IMG/M metagenome (GOLD analysis project Ga0307509, IMG submission 202245) | Populus trichocarpa ectomycorrhiza microbial communities from riparian zone in the Pacific Northwest, United States - 10_EM | ecosystem: Host-associated > Plants > Roots > Unclassified | place... | reverse complement strand
CCTTACCCCGCACTTGCTTTGCACCTCGCTTAGCATTTTGCACGGTCGGAAAGCTTCTCGCTTCGCTCACGGTCGGCGTTACGGTGTCGGACTCTCGGTCAAAGTAAGGCTTCGGTTCTGCTGGGCATGTACCTCTGATGGGGAAAGCTTCGGTTAGTAACATCACGGTCTCGCTGGGTCTCGCTGTCGCCCCAAAAGCCCTTGCTATGGCCCGTTGGTCAGTTGTGGCTAGCCCGCTCGCGATCCTTCCTCTACCCCCCTCCCGGTTCCGTCCACTGGCACCGTACTGCCCCTTAAGCTGGCACCTTACTGCTAAAAACTCCTCCCCCGGCTGGCACCCTACAGCTCCCCCCCTCTGGCTGGCACCCTACTGCTACTCACCGGCTGGCACCCTACTGCTCCCCTTCCTGGCTGGTATCCCCTCTGCTCGGTGGCTCCGCTCGCCCTTCTCTCCCCCTTCGATCGTTCGGCCTTTCCTCGGTTACGCCTAGTCGTGGTATAGCACTGCCTCCGTGGCTTTGTCCAACGCTTGGGAACGATGTAATGACCTGCCCGACCGTACATCATGGTTTTTGGTGGGCCCTCAATCTATGAGTGTTCCCGTGTCGGCGATCATCTATCCTCTCCATCACGCCCCGAAAGGGCCTTAGCGCAGCTGTCGTTTCTTTTGTTTTGGGGAGCCTGCGGAAGTGGTTGGGTCTTTCTACCTGTACATTTCTATGTATTGTTTCCTTACGTGTCTGGGGTATATTATCTTAGGTGCTAGGCGGGGGAGACTTTTCCTATGGACTTGGGGTGTTTGATTTTTCCCATGAAGAGGTGAAGCGGGCGGTGGGATTGCATTTATAGGTTTTTTTCTCTTCATAGCTAGCGCTGCACAAGGCTTTTTGTAACTAGAAACAAATAACGCATGATTACAAAAAAAAAAAGAAAAAAAAAATGACCAAGAGATAGGATCTTGACACAACCATCTAAGTACTTTTCTATACTTAAGATATTGCAATACGATTACCTTTACTCTCTTTCTATACACTTCTGTTCTACCAAAGCCTACGCCTCAAGAACCCGGAGACTATTGTGATAGTCTCGACGGGCCGCTCAGACATTGGACTATTGTGATTGTTCTATTAAGCACGACAACCCACTCATCTCACTATCTGACGAGATAGTATCCTTCGACAGATCGATCAGACTAGCAAGACAGTTCCGTACTATCTGAAGAGATGGTATTTCCCTACGCCCGTTATAAAGAAGAAGACTTGCTCACTATAAGAAACAACTGTCGTTGCCTGTTGCCTAACTACCTAACAGTAGGATTGTTACAGTTGGCAATAAATATTTATTTCATGAAAGAGAATCTATTGAGACTATCAACCTTATTGAATGCTAGTATCTAATTACAATTTAAACCCTGATCAATTCACTATCTAGCTCACCCTCGCCCCCATTCACTATTTCCATCAACTCGACTCCACCCTCGTTGTTCCCTATATTCTGAACATCAGTCTTGCCAAGAGTGTCCGGATCTTCAATTAAATTATTGACAGGCATGAGATTCGCCCTGGCCCAGTTATTCAGATCTTAGCTCAAGTTTCAATTGACTACAGGATGATTGGCGAGCAAGGGGAGCGCATGTTGGATACCATTCATACCTGCCTCCTATGCCTTGGTTTGAAACCCGGGGCAGCGTCTCTCATCACGCATGTCTATGCCTAATTGCTTGACGGCAATTCCACGGAATGGGTTTTGCATGCCCGGAAATACTCGACCAATTAGCTCCACGAGGACAGTTATCTCCGCACTAGTAATATGGGTCCGAAAGGTGGTATGAGTCCAGTGTGAGGCCGGGGGATGATATCTGCTGTGGTCATCCTCTGGCAGAAAAAAGGCCCCACCAATGCCCCCAAAGGCATTCATATACTGATACCAGTTCTGGGCGAGGGTCCCAATATTCTTCCAACTATTGTGACCTTGTTCACAGATAGATTATCTGCAAGATCCTCAGTGGCAAGCTTTCTTGCCTGATGTTGGGGGCAACAGTTGGTAATATGACCTTGAATCAACCTTTGATATTTGCAGTGACCTTCGTGCTATGATAGAATATTAGCAATTATTTCATATTGAGACACGATCAAGTACTTACATATATGATACGCAGCCAAATGTGATTGACATCTTTAGCCCTCTTGGACTTCAAGAAAGCAGTCAACAAACAGCGCGTACAGCGCATAGTAGGCTAGATGGCGAAGGGGTAATTGTCGTCACCAAGTGGCTGGATATTAGCACCTCTATGGGTTAGGTCGGAGCGCTAGTATCCAAGTCAGAGCTGCGTACCTTTGGCGAACTTGTTTTCGTAACTGGCTAGAGTATTGACAAGCTTAAAGTTCACAAGTAGACGGTCAACGGTCAGGGAGCCCCTTTGACGTAGGTTGGCCGATATCCTCTCAGGCCTCCAGATCTCCACGAAAACAGGAGCTTGGTCCCAGGTATGCTAAATAATTGCCATTCTATTAACTAATATGAACTTAGTAGTTACTGGCAAATAACGGTGCGTACCTCGAGTGGGCAACCACCAGCAACAGGCGGAGCCAGAACCTGACTGGGCAGACGAATAAGGTTGAGACCGTGAGGGGCAACAATATGCCGAGTCCTGGTAGTAGCATCCTCATTGGGGGCAACGTGTTGGTCAAGGCCAAGAGCTTGCAAGCTGTCGGGGCCATAGCCGACATTGAGTTGGCTATCGGGAATAAGGGCTTGGCCGTCAGCAGCAGCAAACTCAAGAGCTTGTGCAAAGGGAGTTGTAAGTGAAGCCATGCTTGATTGAGTAAAGTTGTGTTGAGGAGCTGAATGAGCAGCGTTGGGTAGGAAGAGAGGTGATTGGAGAAGAAGAGGGAGAGGAGAGAGGAGAGAAGAAGAAAGATAAGACATATTTATTGGGTAAGAGAGCATGCCGAGTTGCACACAAATGACCTAGTATATTCATTAGAAGTAATCATGCCAAGAGCTATATTAGATAATCAAAGTCAAAACTAGGTTCTTGGTTATTGCCGTCCTAGGCCAGGAGTAAAAGTGTGTACTAATCACCCACACAGAGAGAAGAAGACTTGAGCTCTGACATATTTCATTCCTAGACCAGGAGTGAAAGTGTTTACTAATCACTCACAAAGACAGAAGCAGTCCTGTGTCCTGCTATATTTCATTTCTAGGCTAGCAGTGTAAGTGTTTGCTAATCACCCACCTGGTAAGCTGCAAACCTAAGCCCTGAAATAGTTCGTGCCTGGGCCAGGAGTGAACGTGTTTATTAATCACCTATACAGACAGAAGCAGACCTGAGCCCTGCAAATATTGCATTTGTAGGCTAGCAGTACAACTGTTTACAAACCACCCACATGGTCAGCTGCAAACCCAAGCCTGACATGCGTGATTCCTGGGCCAGGAGTGAAACCGTTTACTAATCATTAAGGCATTCCACGGAAACCTGAGCGCCGACATAGTGGATTCGGGGGTGAGAAGTGAAAGAGTTTGTCATCAAACTAACAGTTACGGGTAGCACCAGACCCGAGCTCGGGAATATTTCATTCATGACTATCAGTCGAAGAGTTTTCATATCACCTCCTCTGTCAAAACAAGACTTGTGGCCTAGCATATTTTATTCCTGGGCTTGAAGTCAACGGGTTTACTCAGTAAACTAACATACAGGCGCAAACAGCCACAGGTACGCTTGTTCCCTTTCAGCAAAACTTGTTGAAGTACACAGGTGATCACTCAATGCTAATGTATTTTGCTTTATCCCAGTTCGCATATTATTTCTCCTGTGTTGGTAGTTTTATTTGTCACTTGTTACCAACCAGGAGGAGGAGCAGATATACCTGGATGGTATACTAAAGGATGATTTGGATGAATGGCCGGTAATTAGCGGAAATGGAACTGGAGAGAGAAAACAGGGTTGAAGGTGGAGTTGAAGGCGGAGAAGAAACCAGTCAGGAAAATGGTCAATAGGCCAGAATCCCTAGGTAAGGGGGGCACACTGTAGGAAGATCGATCCTAAGATTGAGACCACACCGAAGACTCAAAGTAGAAGTATGGATCAAAAGAAAGCCTGAGATAATACAAAGTAGAATTAAGGGGTAAAAACTTAATATCGTGAAGCCTGCAAACTTCACGAAATAAGTTCCCTGGAGAATTGATGGTTATGAGTATAGGGTGGCTCTTGCTTTAGTTAAGTAGAACAATGTCAAGCCAGAGGACACACGTAAACCATTCTGACCTATGTCAAGCACCGTGCTCAGGTCAGAGCTGTCCAACTCACCTGCCTAGAGTCCACCAACACTGGGAGGCAGTCGGACCACTCGGATATTAACAATTGCTACAAATAGGAAATGCTCGAGCTGATGTCTCTCCAGCTACATCTGCATAGGCAAAAGCTCTTTCATGTCGGTAGCATGTCCATGGCCGACCGACATGTGGACGGTGGCGATGATATCCATTGGCACTCACTGGACCAGCAGTCGTTTAGTCTATACAAGCTATGCAGTCTATTGGCTAATCTACTTGGCTATAGTAAACATCTCAACCTGAGTGAATGCTCCCACGATACGAAATCCCCTCCTGCTGGACTGGATTCGCGCTACCTATAGCCAACCATTCGGGACCCGCTTTAATCCTGTTAAGACTCCCACCTCTAGAGTTCACTAATGACCGATGGTAATGGTACTCACCGGGTAGCCTGGGGATGACGTTGGGGTTCGTTGTCCGCGTAGCTTTGCACCTTCCGCGGTCAGCCCCAAGCCCTCTCGATTTGACTATACTATTACCTGGAGGCTATAGAATTCCGTAAGTGGTTCCAAGGTGGTATCCTGGTGGCCCCCAGGAGGCCGTTGCCCACACACCCTGTACATATCCGGCGAACAGCTTGTGGTTCCTTTCGCGGCCACAACTTATAGGGTGTTGTGGGAGTGTTCCTATTGATCTAACTTTACTAGGAAACTGACAACTACACAGCCGTACAGGTCTGTCGCGCCGTACGAACCCTGGGACAGTAGGGGGGTGTTAGGAATATTCCCTTAACTTGATTGGCGGGTCAGACCAGTCCTGCTCTGTCACTTGCCCGTTGCATCCCGTACAAAGCGGCTCTCTAAATATCTAAAAGCCCCCCAATAGTGGAATAACTTTCCTCTAAGTCCGCCGATGACTGTGTGGGTAAATGTAGGGTAACTGGGTCCCCATGGTAAGGTAATCATGTTTCCAAGGTAGGGTAACTTCACCCACTCATGCCTTTATTGCCTTCAGAGGTGCACGCGACGACATATAATGTTGCCCTGGAGACCAGTGTCACGTTTACTATGTGTCTTTAACTTTAAATATGTTCTCCAAAGGATACCATGACCAGTAGGCTTACTTTGGCCTACCGGGGTTACCCTGTCTAACCCTATGTCAGGAAGTCACTTTATAGACACTTGTACCAACTCAGGTCTACCGGTTGAATACTAAGTATACTGGTCTATCCTCAATCTGATTACCTGTTGGTATACCATACTGGTTGGTGTCTAGTCTGCTGTAGCTACCGATATGTAGGGTCGTTACAGCCTGATGGCAAAGGGACCAGAACTGTATTTGTCATTGGTAGCTCTGGGTGCATTTCCGGCAGAGAATATGGTAGAAACATATCTATCTATTCTCTATATAAACCCTATACTCCACCATTCTTAGACAAGCAACTAAGCAAGCCACGCCTCCGATCAATATACTCACCCTTCTCTCTTGACTGCTGTGTACATCTCGATCTTTCCACTTTCTTCTCGCCTCTAGAACTCATAATAATAAAACACGAGAAACAGGTGTGTTGCCCACATTACAGCAACACTGGACAGACAGCGGGGTCAGTTAGGGGGTGACTATAAAGGGTTGGATTGCTAGCTAACTAGGCCGAGCATATTCGAGAACCAATTCTTAGTCCAGAAGGCTTGTAGGTAATCGTTTGGTAAACGTAAAGGTATAAAGTGTAGATAAATATCACAGAGCTAGAATAAATCATTTTGAACCTGATATATTGTTAAGGTCTCTTCTCCGTTCCGTGATGATTCTTCAACCACTGGGGGAGAGGCCTCCCATTTATACTAATGTCCATGCTACTTCAACTGCTGTACCTAGGAAGTATCTTCTTAAGAATTGAGTTCGTCAGAACAAAGTGCGAACGGGGGTTGACGGTCAAATCTTCCGCTTTTGACTCTGATCATCTCCTGAACTGCTATTTTATCTAAGGGTGTCCCCACTGGACCACTAGTCAGTCTTGGATCTCTTCGTCCTGATAGACTATACATGAATATGCGGTCCAAATGACGACATACCAATAGTAATATGGAATATTGAGTGATGAGTTCGGATATCCAGCCATCCACATATTATGCAGCTAACACATATGCAACTACAACCTGAGAGAAGGAGTGTTCTCTAAACATCGTTCCAGTCAGTTAAACATATCTTGAAACATGCACTTATTCAGTATTCCTGTCGTCTTCCAGATGACGCAGAGAAGCTCATAACTTCGGGAGAATGAGTTCGGATATATGGTTATCACAGGAAGCCCTAGACCGTGATCTTAAATATTAGGTAAGCTATTCCCGCTAGGGTAATTTTAGCTCCCTTCTCATACACGTTTGTCCTCAAATCACTTATTTAATAATACATGCGAAGCAATACACAATAAATTTTAATTCGATCTAGTACTGTACAAGGTAGGATTAAAAAGCTTCTGCGTTTGCTTGGCCACAGCAGGAAAACCTTTCCAAGTAATACTACTTAGCCCAATCTTGGCATATCAGGATTTTCCCCATCAAAATCTTCTACCAATTCCTGTACGCGTTCCACCTGCTCAGGTGGTTCCCAGGTGTTCTCATCCGCTGAATACCCTCTCTACTTCACGAAGTAGTGGAGTTCTTCGAAGGTCCTAGTCCTGCCACGGACTCTTCGATCATAAGAGATTATTTCACTCTTAATGATTTTTTCGACCTCCCATTCACGATCACCATCGATCTCTTCGGGTTCCATAGGTGGTTGTTCTCGGGCCAGGCGAATACATGGTCTCTAGGGCTCGAGTAGCAATACATGGAATCTCGGGTGGATTTTCCAACGTTCCGATAAGTCAAGTTTGTACGCGAGTTCTCCTCTTTGTTTCAGCATTTTTATGGGGCCGTATAGCTTAGGTGCTAATTTCTTGGATGGGCGTTTAGTGTGACTATTCTTAGCATTCAGCATAACCATATGACCTATTTTGAAGTCTGGTTGTTGCTTAGCCTTCTGACCGCAATAATGTCCGATGGCTTCTGTGGTTTTTGGTAGAGATTATCTCGCTTGTTGATATATCGTTTGCATCCAGTAAGAGTAAAGGTTTGTTCCTGGATTTCACGCTTCAAGTTCCTGCAGCCATTCAGTTTGACGATAATAGACATAGTTTGCGAAGAAAGGGGTCATGTTGTGTGCGGTAGTCACTGAGTTATTATAAGCGAACTCAGGTAATGGTAGGAGATAGTACCAGTCGTGCTGATCATAGGCGACAAATATACAGTGGTGGCCTCCCAGCACTTGGTTAACTCTTTCCGTTCGTGCCTTAGTCAGAGAGTTGGATGTTGTCAACATTTTTCGTGTCATGCCGAGTTTTTTGCACCATGATTAGCAAAATTCTCCAGCAAACTTCGCGTATATATCTGGAATTATTTTTGAAGGTAACCCGTGAAGCTTGCATACGTCTTTAAGAAAAGCCTTTGCCAGATTTTTTAGAGTTGCCTTTTCTACTAATCTGATAAAGTGTTCCATTTCGTGAAACGGTCTACTACAACCCGTATCTTGGTATATCATGCTGACTTCGGTAACTGTGTGATGAAGAGAACAGAGGTTGAAGCCCACGCAAGATAGAGTACCTGTAAAGCATTGAGTAACCCGAATCGGGCATGTCGAGGAGCCTTCGCGTATTGACAGGCGGTACAGGAACGAACTTAATCATTTACCCAGTAAGTTAATCCCTTCAACTAGAAATCTGGTATAATCATTTCGAGGGTTTTCTCAGCACTGAAGTGACCCGTTACCTGGGAGTCGTAACATCCCTTAGCTATAAGTATTGTCAGGTCCTCGTTTGCAAGTATAAAAAGGCTATCGTTGTTGTAGAGCAGCCTATCGGATATCGCCCATTGCTTAGCCAATTCCTTTCCTTTTTCCTTTTGTGATTCCAACTCTTCCTTCCGCTGCATCAATGCTACATCTACTTCTGCTAATTCGCTAACTTTAGTTAAAAAGTCAGCTTCCAATCCTGTGAGATTTGCTTTGGCGATAATCGTATTTGATAATAACACTTGCCCCTTGTGTAGGATAGGGTGTTGGTTAATATCAGAGGAATCGTAGAATTCGGGGATGCCATCTGCCTGAAGCAAGCATATCGTCCGTTGTGTTTCTTTCAACTCGAAGCCTGTTCCACGGCTGCCTCAACCCTTTCGGGCTCTCTCAATTTCTTCCAATCCCTCTACCTCCATCCACTCCTGATCACCAATGCTTTTCATAACCAACTGTGCTGTGCGTTCTGCTATCTTAACCTCTTAATCGATCTTTCCATATTTAACCAGTAGGACAATGACTTCGCCTCTGTAATGCGGATCGATGACTTTCCCATCTATGGTGATTGCTATTGTTGCCAAGCCACTCCCTCGTGCTAAACGACCATAGGTTTCCACACGTACTGTGATTGGCAAACCGATTCTGACTAGTGCTCGGTTGTTGGCTTGGATAAGAATATCTTCGATATGGTATAGGTCATGTCCTGCTGCAAGCTTTGATTCATTGCTAGGGATTGGTGCTTTTTCATCATGCATTGGAATCCGAATACCTATTCCCTTTCCCATATGAGGCACTTGCTGTTGCAGCCTTTCGGAATCTCTCTCCCACATGATGGCAATTTGGAATTTTCCGAAGTCCTGAGGTTTCACAATTTGTTGTTCGCGAGGCATAGCTCCCTCTTCAGGGAACTACTCCGGCCCCCTGCTTAGAGTGTCGGGCTTGGCTCCTTTGATACCTTGTCCGTAGACGATTTTGAAATTGAAACCAAACAATTTCTGTGCCCATTGAATCTGTCTGTGGGTCGTGGCTTTTCTTGTAAGTAAATATTGTAGGTTCAGATGATCCCTGTAGATGGTTATTGATTTCTCCCTTCCTTTCAAGTAACGTTTTCATTCTATGAAGGCAACGAGGATGGCCAATACTTCTTTGTCATGGATGTCGTAGTTTCGCTCAGCTGGGCTATGCTTTCAGGAATGGAAGGTGAAAGGATTAAGTCTTTTTGTATGAAACTGCGACAAGATGCATCCTAGTGCATAATCGCTGGCCTCTGTTTCTACAACTGTGTCAAGTTCTGGATAGAAATGACATAGGATTGGTGCTGATATGAAGCGGCGCTTGAGGTCATCAACGGCCCCTTGTTGTTCTTTGACCAAAAGAATTGCTTTTTCTATCCTTTCAACAGATTGGTTATCAGGGTGCAAATAGCCGAAAGGTTCTTGATGAATTGTCGGTTAAGGTTGGCGAACCCAATAAAGATCTGAACATCCTTAACTGAGGCTGAAGCCCTCCAAGCATTAACAGATTCCACCTTCTTTTCATTCATCGTTACCCCATCCGGTGCCACAACATTACCCAAATGGTCCACCAGTTTAACATGAAACACGCGTTTCTCCAACCAGATTGCCCTCCGGGCTTCGCCAAGTCGTTCCAGAACCTTCAAAACAAGTATAATATGTTCTTCAACCGTCTTGGAGTAGAAAAGCATGTCGTCGATATATTCAACAACTGCTTGGTAAACAAATTCCCCGAGGATCTCATTCATCATAGTCTGGAAGGTGGCTGGTGCGTTAACTAACCCAAAAGGCATTACTCGGTATTGATGCTGTTCGTACCGGGTCCAAAAAGGGGTTTGCCATTCATCTCCTTTACCAACTCTGATTAGATAGACACCCTCTTTCAGGTCTAACTTCGTAAAGATATGAGTGTCATGGACTTGATCTCTCTGTTCTGTCATGAGGTGAATAGGATATTTGTTGTGAATCATAACTTTATTTAGTCTACTGTAGTCAACAACAAGCCTTAGGCGACCGGCAGATTGGGCAAAGAAAGGATGGGTGCACCAGCTGGTGATGTGCACAGGGAGATCTTTCCTTGTTTGAGCATATCATTGAGGTATTAGAGGTAGGCCTCAAGTTGTTTTTTACATCAGAGCTATATTGGACGCCAATGTGGCTTGGTATCAGGTTTGAGGTCAATCGCATAGTCGAAGGTACAGCGAGATGCTAGTTTTTCAGTCGTAGAAGCACACAACAGGTTGATGTAGTTGTGATACCTGTCAGGTAGCCCGTCAATGATCGTAATCTTTCGCCATCAACCTTTTTTATTCAATCAATGACCACTGCATTTGGGTCATTTAAAACATCTTCGTCACATTCTACCTAGATTCATTCGTCCTCAGGCAGTAAGTGCGATTGGCATGCGTTATCATCAAAGGACCATTTTTTGGGTTTACAATAGTCCTAATAGGGTGTGCCTGATGCCACCATCGAAAGGTATAATCATACTATATTTGCACCTATTTCGCAGGAAATGAGAGGAAGATGTTTGTTGCTCCATTTTTCTAGGAATAAGGATATGGTGAAATTTGTTCCAAAGGAAGAAATGGTTTCTCCGGTGAAACCTTGGATTTGAACTCCATCAGTTCTAGAGTGGTAAGGGATCTGGAAGTCTTCAACCAGTGGTTCGTTGATGAGAAAAATATTCGATGCAGAGTCCAAGAGGACTGGGGTTCGATATCGTTGGTCGAAGATATGAATGTGTGCATGTGCCTCTGGACAGTTTTATCGTTCAAGTGCTCGTATTTTAGGATCTGCCAGTCGCTCTGTTCGTTTAGGGAGTAACGGTAACTGTTTGTTGGAACTCTTGATAGCCATAGCGTCTTTATCGTGTGGGTTGTGGGTGTTTGTAACAACAACAGCGTTGTTTCGACCACTAATGCCTCCTCAGACGAACTGTCACATATAATTAAAATATTTTATACTTCAGGGCGGCCCACTACGAGAGGTCTTTACACTGCCGAGCGGTTCCCAAAATGATAAGGTCCACTACAAGGGCTGAATCCCAATCCCAAATAATGGAAAACCAAAACCCAACTGATCTTTCATGTAACCTGATTGCTACAGCATTATCTGTTTGTTGATGCATAGCAATGAGGTGTTGTCGCATAAACGCAGTTTCGAAGTTTTAGCGTTGTGCGAGATGGATGTATAATACCCGAACATTAGACCCATATTCTGCAGAGTTGGCTACAGTCTGGTTGGATTAGCTAAGGGTTGGCCGCCTGGGCTACCATGGGGTCAAGCATTGGAGTCTCCTTGGAGGCAATAATAATTGAGTACCAGTTACTACGGCTACATTGGTAGTGGAGCGGCAAGGCTGCCCTTAATCTACCTAGCAAACCATGGCTCAACTGAGGGAAAAGGTCTGAGTCCGAGGGAAAAAGTCCGCATTCATAGGTAGCTGGCAACACAAAAGTCCTCCATCGGGAGGCAACCACACTGGTACCCTATTCTGTAAACGTCGGTTCCTGCAGAGCTGGTGGATAGTAAATATTCTGCACCGAGAATCTTTGTATGAGAGCCAGGACTTTGTGCCGTGAATGCCGAGGAAATAAACACGCATAAAATAGTTTTGTAATCAATATCCTCATACCTTAAAAATAGATGGTACATGCTTGCTGCACAAGATCTAAGGCGCGACTTACCTGTAACCTTGTCATTCTTAAGGCCCAGTGACATCTGCTTTAGTATGTCCAGTAAGCGAGCCCAATAACGACTTACAGACTTAAGAAAAGGCGATGTTTTAATTATTTGCGAAGTGATCCCTTTAGGTGATTGCTGTATCAGAAAATTCCCAAACTTGGGTAGGTATTTGTTGATGTACGCTGTTAACCTTAGGGACTTGCTCTAAACACGACCGTAGAGGTTTGTCACCAGCCAGGGTGGAAGTGTGTGGCTGAGATGAGATTTAGGGTTTCCCCTATCCCTGTAGGCGAAAGTAGTTGCTACTACAATTGGCTATCGACATGTTCTGCAGGGGTGGTTGTCGCGCTTGCAACGGATACGGTGTTTTTCCCTCGTGCGTTTTTGAACCCTGTCGTCAGCAACTCCTTCTTGAGCTTTCTTCCGGTCAGTGTGCTCATCCTGGGAATTATTACTGGTTCATTTCGCAGTTGTTGTCAGTGGAGATTTCCATCGAGAGGTATTATCCTTTCGGGGTTGGTTCTCATTCTTTTTGTCGAATTTCGTATTGAATCCCCTTTTTGACGCTTCGGGCTTGCGCTTTGGTGTGGGGTTGTGAGGGCTCCTGTCACAAATCGTGACTAAGCAAAGCAGATTTCACATGACTAATACATGTTAGTCATAAGGTATGTTGGGATTTTACTATCACATCGCTTGACTCATAGTTCTCACATGACTACCCACTTGCGAGTCATTGGTATATTATGATTGGTTGGTTGTTTCATGACTCACGATTATGACGTCATATGATGTAATGACTTTTGCAAATGACTCACTTTATGAGTCCTGGGTTTTACGCATGTGACTCATTTGAGCACAGGATATGGTTTATGAGTTTTCATTGGTTAAAGGATGTTGTGCAGTTGACAAATACGAGTCATCCGAAAGATTTCACGATATGACAGATTATGAGTCATAGAGGTTAGGTTACGCGAGGTGACAAGTCACCCGGGTTAGGGTTGTGAGAAGATGCCGATAGAAGGGGCTTGGTTCCGACCAAGAGATAGGCCACGCTTCTCGCAAACTTCTTCCCCCCCCCTACATTTCACATACAATCTCAACTCTACCCTGCTTTGCGTCCGGAACAAACTCCTCTCCCAGTTTGTCCAGGGCCTGGTGACCATCTCACATGAGCTGAGCGGGGTAACCCAGGCGGTCGCAACCATCTCTGAGGAAAACGAGAACCTCAGGGAGGAGCTCCATGAGATCTCCTCGCAACTCGCAAACCTCCCACACGCCCAAGAACAACAAACCGCTCCGGGGATCGCCGATCTCCAGGCATCCATACGTGACCTGTCACATCGAGTGTCAGCCCCCATCCCTGCCCCCCCAGCAGTAGTCCCCCCACCGCAGAGAACACCCGAGCCCCACCCAACTGCCGTCCCCCCCCCTTTGAAGAAGGGCAAAGAAAAGGCTCGTGCACCACCCACACCTTCCTCAGCCGCGGCTGATGACCCTAAATACCTCATAACTTTCTACGATACGAGACTTGGCAAGGCGTTCGGGGACCCCGAGAAGTATGCCAAGCTCTACACACACTCATACGAAGCCGGGGAATTCCGGAAGAAAAGGTACGACCTTGACCCCTTCACCCCAGGCCACCTCCAGCCCTACGTCCACCCCTCCCCCTCCTACGCGCAAGCTGCCTCCGGCTCAGGCTCGGGCGGCAAGAGCAAGAACAAAGCTGGGAAGCCTCCTTCCCCCCAACTCGTTGCGAGTGCGGCGGCCCCTCGTTAAAAAGGGGCCTCCCTCCCTTCCAGGTGCCCAACGTCGCTTCTTTGCTCCTCGTCAGTCCCCTTCCCCTCACCCAGACGCTCTTACTATTGCCGCTACCTTTCCCGACATCGCTGCCCGTGTCCTTCGTGAGTCAACCTGCCTCCTCCCTTTGGGGTTCTCCACCACCGTCAATCCTCGAGGCTCTATCTCCCTCACCGTCACCCACAAGGCCACCCCCGCCGCCTCTTACGCCCCCTATTTCGACTCCCTCACCAGGGCCCTCAACCAGTCTTTTCCGGTGGGAGAAAACCCCTGGTGCACTCTAGTCCTCGCCCCCACAGCCGTTCAACTCGCCATTCATGGCCTCCCACTACGTTTCCTCCCTCAAGATGAAGAGGAACTCTTCCCCTATCTCCGGCAAGCGATCCTCAACCACAAAGCGACCCCGATTCTCTCAGCCAGGTACCTTAACCCTAGCCGAGATTCTAGGGAGGCCAAGCAGGCCACTTCGGTGGTTATCACCGTCGACCCCCACAACGTTCAGGCTCTCACTTCAGGGGACGTCATCCTCTCTCAGAAACGAAAGGTCGAACTTGCCTTCTCCTCCTCCAAGACCTCCCAGTATAGGAACTGCTGGAGATACGGACACGCCCATCAACGATGCCCCGCCACCCACCCCACGTGCCGCATTTGTGCGCTTCACCATACTCGTGCGGCGCACACATGTCAGAATCCCACCTGCCCCAGAAGCGGGAACAATAAGCCAGTCCCGTCCTGTTGTCCGACCTCGCCCCCCCGTTGCTGCAACTCCAGTGACGACCACACTGCCACGTTCAGAGAATGTCTGGCTCGACCTCCCCCGTCTGTGCCCTCCCGAACCGGATCTCCGGCACCCGCCCCAACAGGTCAAGACCCCATGGATTTGGCGGTCGATGGCGGCCCGGCACCCACTACTCCTCCGTCCGGGAAGGGTCCCCTTGAGGTGGGCCTTGTAACCCCCAGGCAACCTCCCCCTGCCGGCCCCTCCACGCGTCCTGGCACTACTCACCGTTTCGGTGGTCCTCTCCCCCTGGAGGAGCCAAGCCCTTCCCCTGCTTCTTCCTCTCGTCGGGTACGTCCCGGAAATGAATAATCAACCCATACCTGTTCCCCTGGGTCAAGGGCCGGCCCCTGCCCATGCGTTTCTTTCAATCATTCAACATAACTGCCTTGGGAGCTGGAATGTTTTTCTTTCTTTATTTGAGTCCTTCTGAGAAGCGACCACCTACCCCTCGATACTGCTCTTGCAGGATCCTCCTGTCAACAAAGCTCACCTCCCCTTGTTCAATGGTTTCAAGTCATTCTTTTCCCCGGTTAGGAAGCCACGCGTGGCTGCCTACATTCATATGTCCTTTCTTTCCAACTACACAGTGCTTCCCAAATTCAAGGGGGTGGATGACGTCCTCGCCCTCGACGTCTCCTCCAATGAGCCTCTTTTTGGCCCCGCCTTCCACTCCTTTAGGGTTATCAATGCTTACTCCCCCAATACTGTTGACCATACGGTTCATTCCGTCCAACCAGAAGTTCTTTTCCCCGACCTGAGGTTCCCCCTACTAGTTGTAGGGGACCTCAACATCCACAATCCTCTCTCGGATCCACTACGGCACTTCTCACCGCGGGAGATCTCGTCCTCGACCCCCTATTTCGAGAAGGCAGCGGAATCCGGCTTCGCCCGTCTCAACCCCCCAGGTGAATACACAAGGTTCCCCGTGTTGGGCAAAGCTCGCCCCTCGGTCATAGATCTAGCCTTCGCAAACCCCCACCTCCTTCCCCTGGTCAAAAGCTGGGACGCCTCCCTCCCCTCGACAGGCTCCAACCACATACCAATAACGATAACGCTCGCCGCCCCCTCCCTGAGTCAGAAGCCCCCACGCCCGCGGTGGGGGGACACGGACTGGGAGACCCTGGACCCGATAATTAAGGGTTTCAAGGTCCCGGCCGTTCGGTCATGCCCCACCCCCTTAAAGCTAGATCAGTGGATGACAGCATCGCTCAACCGACTAGTAGCTCTTCTCAAGGAACACAGGCCACTGTCCAGACCGTCCCATCACTCCAAGCCTTGGCGGTCCCCCCACCTGACAATCCTCCGTCGCGAATATCACAAGGCCGCTAGGAAGGCCAGAAAGCAAGACACCCCTCACATCCGGGAAGTTGCCGGCACCTCCAAGTCGGGGTACTTTAAGGCAATTAAGGTGTAACAATCCTATTGTTGAGCACGTGTGCAACAGGCAACGACCGTCGTTTCTTGCGTAAGCCAGTCTCGCTTTTCTGCACCAAGGCGTAGGAATGTACTATCTCTTGAGATAGTAAGATGGGTGGATTGTCGTGCTTGATAGAACTATCACAATAGTCCTATGTTCGGGCGACCTGTCGAGACTATCACAATAGTCTCCAGGTTCTTAGAGCGTAGGCTCTCGTAGAGGAGGAGTGTGTATAAAGAGAGTAAAGCGTAATCGTATTGTAATATCTTAAGTATAGAAAAGTACTTAGATGGTTGCGTGAAGATCCTATCTCTTGGTTGGAACCAAGCTCCTTTTATAGGCATCTTTCCACAACCCTAACCCTGGTGACTCGTCACCATCATGTAACATAGCCCCCATGACTCATAATTAGTCATGGTGCGAAATCCATCAGCTGATTCTTACAAATCAACTGCG
>Ga0307509_10006161_pt1 | contig 16260 bp, 10 predicted proteins | sample 10_EM_MG_FD_202245 | JGI IMG/M metagenome (GOLD analysis project Ga0307509, IMG submission 202245) | Populus trichocarpa ectomycorrhiza microbial communities from riparian zone in the Pacific Northwest, United States - 10_EM | ecosystem: Host-associated > Plants > Roots > Unclassified | place... | reverse complement strand
CAGTCGTACTCACCGTCACCGTCACCGGTACCACCGGCAGCGGCTACCTCACCGCCTTCGCCGACGGCGGCAGCCGCCCGACGGCCTCCAACCTGAACTGGGTGAAGGGCAAGACGATCTCCAACCAGGTGATCGCGCCGGTCGGCTCCGACGGCAAGGTGGACTTCTACACCAACAGCACCACCAACGTGATCGCGGACGTCGCCGGCTACATCGGCTGACGCGTTCCGACGCCACACCAGTGATGCCCCGTCGACCAAGTGCCGGTCGGCGGGGCATCGTTGCGCCCAGGGATGCATCGCGGAATCCTTTGTCCCGGCGTCCGCCTTCGTCCTGCCCTCGGATGTCGCCGGGTGACCGGGCGACCCGTAGGGCGGTGTCGGGCTACTCCGAGAAGTGGGGTTCCGTCTTGCGGCGGGGGTGGGTCACGTGCGGCTCGGGGGGCGGGATACGGGACAGTCGCTCGCCCTCGATGTCCATGTTCGGCAGCAGACGGTCGAGCCACTTCGGCATCCACCACGCCGAGTTGCCCAGCAGGCCGAACAGGGCCGGCACGATGGCCATCCGGACGATGAACGCGTCGAACAGGACCGCGGTCGCCAGGCCGAAGCCGATCATCTGGATGAAGTCGTTGTCCTCCATGATGAAGCCGGAGAAGACGCTGGCCATGATGAGTGCTGCCGCTGCGACGACCCGGCCGCCGTGCTGGAAACCGGTGACGACCGCCTCGCGGGTGTGGGCGCCGTGCGTGTACGCCTCGCGCATCCGCGTCACCAGGAAGACCTCGTAGTCCATGGCGAGACCGAAGACCACGCCGATCATGAAGATCGGCATCGTGCTCATCACCGGCCCCGGTTGGTCGACGCCGAAGACATCGGCCAGCCAGCCCCATTGGAAGACCGCCACGACAGCGCCGAGGGCGGCTCCCACGGAGAGCAGGAAGCCCAGGGCTGCCTTGAGCGGCACGAGGATCGACCGGAGGACCAGGGTCAGAAGCAGGAACGCCAGGCCGACGACCAGACCGAGGTAGGGGAACAGTGCCTCGTCGAGAGTCTTGGAGAAGTCGATGAACATCGCTGTCTGACCCGCCACCAGGACTCGGGTGCCGGAGTCGGCCTGGATGCCCTTCGCCGTGTCACGCAGCGACTTGACCAGGTCTTCCGTCTTCGGGTCGGTCGGTCCGGTGGAGGGCATGATGTTGAGGATCGCGGTGTCCCCGGCCTTGTTGCTTTCGGCAGGGCTCACGGAGACGACGCCCCTCTCCTTGCCGAGTCGCTTGCCCACACTGTTGGCGGCGGCCGCGGCGTCCTTGGCCTCGACCGTGACCATCAGCGGTCCGTTGTAGCCGGACCCGAAGGACGCGGACACCATGTCGTACGCCTTGCGCTGGGTGGTCCCGGACGCCATGGTCCCCTCGGACGGCAGTCCGAGTTCCAGACTTGCGGCGGGTACGGCGACGGTGCCGAGACTCACCACACCGAGCAGCAGAACGGCGACGGGGTGGCGCAGGACCAGCCTCGCCCAGCGGGTGCCCAGGTTCGGCTTCTGCCGGGCGGCCTGCTTCTGGGCCTTGCGCTGCCGGCGGGCCGAGAGCGGCTTGCCGTACTGGCGGGCGCGGTCCCTGCGACGCAGGACCTTGACGGGTGCGAAGCCGAGCAGCGCGGGGACGAGCGTGATCGCGATGAGAACGGCGACGGTCACCGTGCCGGCGCCCGCCAGGCCCATCTTCGTGAGCATGGGGATGTTGACGACGGCGAGACCCGCGAGCGCGACCACGACCGTGAGGCCTGCGAAGACGACGGCGGAGCCCGCTGTGCCGACCGCTCGCCCCGCGGCCTCCTGAGGTTCCCTGCCCTCGGCGATCTCTGCGCGGTAGCGGGAGAGGATGAACAGCGCGTAGTCGATGCCGACCGCGAGGCCGAGCATCAGTGCCAGGGTCGAGGTCGTGGAGGACAGACCGAGTCGGCTGCCCAGTGCGACGATGCCGCAGATACCGATGCCGACGCCCATGACGGCGGTGAGCAACGGCATTCCGGCGGCCAGCAGCGAACCGAAGGTGATGAGCAGCACGACGGCGGCGACGGCGATGCCGATGACCTCACCGGAGCCCATCGACTCGGCCGGCGGAACGGCGTCGCCGCCCATCTCGACCGTGAGACCGGAGGCGCGGGCGTCCTCCACCGCCTTGGTCAGAGCGTCGTGCGCCTCCTGGCTCACCCGGGTGGCGCCGACCTCGTAGGCGACGGACGCGAACCCGGTGGTGCCGTCCTCGCTGACGGCCCGGCCCTTGAACGGGTCGACGACGCTCACGACTTCCGGGGACCGGTCCAGGTCGGCGATCAGGGCGTCGACCTTCTGCTTCTCGCCGGGGTCGGAGAGCTTTGTGCCGACGGGCGCGCGTACGACCACCCGGGCCTTGGCGCCGTCCGCGCTCAAGGTCGGGAACTTCTCCTTGAGCAGGTCGTACGCCTTCTGCGTCTCGGTGCCCGGCATCGTGAACGTGTCGGCGGGAAGCGGCGGCGCCGCGGCCGCGGCGTAGATCGCGCCGATGAAGATCAGCACCCACAGCAGTGCCGTCGTGCCCCTGCGCCGGAAGGCGAGGCGACCGAGTTTGTAGAGGAGGGTAGCCACAGCGAAGAAGCTCCTATCGGATTCGCCGGTGAACGGTGGGGTCGGGGATCGTGGTGGTGACACAGGCCCTGCCCTGGGGAGGCGCGGGATCGTGGGCGGGCCGGCGGTACGTCGCCGAGGCGGCCACGCGCGGCTTTCCTTCCGCCGGCCCGGTCACGTCGGCGGGGCCGGTCAGCGGGACCCGTCAGCGGGTCCGGTCAGCGGGTCCCGTCGGCGGGCTGGGACCGGCCGGTGCAGGTGAGGAAGACGTTGTCGAGATCGGGGGTGTGCACGGTGAGGGCCTCGGCCTCGATCGACGCGTCGTCCAGGACGTCCAGAACGGCCCGGAGGGTGGGGATGCCGCCGTCGGTGGGGATGTACACGGCGAGTGCGGCATCGTCGCTCGTCATGGGTTCGAAAGCGGCGGCGGCCGATTCGAAGCCGCGCACATCGGCGAACTGAAGCCGGATGTGTCCGCCGGGAGTTCCGTGCCCCGGAGTCTTCGCCGTCCGGTCGCCGTTTCTCCCGCGCACGGGCCGGGTCGTCGGCGGTGTCACCACGAACTCGGGGGTGAGTCCGTCGAGTTGCAGTACGACCGAGCCCGGTGCCAGATCGCGGCTGACCTGGCCCATGGCCTCGGACAGCGCGTTGAGCAGGGCCAACCGCGTCGCCGACTCCAGCGGTGCCGTGAGCCGGTCGGCCAAGGCGCGGGTTTCGTCGCCGCCGGCGTGAGCGACGGCCACGAGCTCATGTCGGAGGTAGTCGACGTACGGCGTGAGATCCATGACGCCATCATGGCACATTGATGGCGCCATCTATCGGTCGTTCGTGATGGTGTGGGCAGCTTGACCGAAACACCCCCGCTCTCCGTGGTGTGCGGCGGCGTGGTCGAGTGTCCGGAGGTGGCCCTCGCTGTCGTATCTGACCTGTGGTGATGAACGAACTCTGGGGCGGTGGATGTGTGTCGGGGCTGATTGTCCGGAAGGGGTGGCCCGACGGGTGGGTGGCGTCAATGTCAATCATGTGGCGCCAATGGCGGCGCCATTTGGAGAGGGTGCCTCGGCGTGGTCCCGATGATCCCCGGTGCGGTGCCCGGGACCCGCCGGCCGCTCACCTCGGAATCGGGCACCCTCGTCCGTCGGCATCGGGCGAGTCCGCCGTTTCCCTTCCCGCTCGTCGCAGCTCTCTTTCCGCGTCGGGGACGACCGTTGTGCCGGACCGCTCGGCGGTGAGCATCGCGGTGAGAACCGAGTGCCGTATCCGTCCGTCGAGCACCCGCGCCCTGGCGACTCCATTGCGGACGGCGTGCAGGCAGGCCGTCATCTTCGGCACCATTCCGTGGGTCAACTCCGGCAGCAGCTTCTCGAGTTCGCCGGCCGTGAGGTGGCCGATCACCTCGTCGCTGTGCGGCCAGTCCGCGTAGAGGCCCTGGACATCGGTGAGCAGCAGCAGTTCCCGGGCTCCCAGCGCGGCGGCCAGCGCGGCCGCCGCCGTGTCGGCGTTCACGTTGTAGACATGGCCGTCGTCGGCGCTGCGGGCGACCGGGGAGACCACCGGAATGCGGCCGCACGCGAGCAGCGCCTCGACGACGGTGGTGTCCACTTCGCGGATTTGGCCGACTCTGCCGATGTCCAGTGGTTCGCCGTCGACCACCGGCAGATGCTTGACCGCGGTGATGGTGTCCGCGTCCTCGCCCGTCATGCCGACCGCGTACGGACCGTGCCGGTTGATCAGCCCGACCAGTTCGCGCTGCACCCGGCCGGCGAGCACCATCCGGACCACATCCATCGCGCGAGGAGTGGTGACTCTCAGGCCTGACCTGAATTCTGTCGTCAGCCCGTGCCGTTCGAGCTCCGCGCTGATCTGCGGGCCACCGCCGTGCACGACCACCAGGCTGAGCCCGGCGTCGCGCAGCCGCACGACATCGTCGGCGAATGACGCCTTCAGCTCTTGGTCGACCATGGCGTTTCCGCCCAGTTTGACAATGACTGTGCCTCTCTGTCCGGCAGTGGCCAGGATGTCGGTGTAGGGGTCGTTCCGATGCGTACTCATGCGTGTGTGCGGGTCGTGTCGTCGGTGGGCAGGGCGGCCGGCTGGGTGGCGCCATCGGAGTTGGGCAGGTCGGACCTTGAGGCGCCATCCGTGACCACGCGTCCGTACCCCACCGAGGGCGCCGCCTTCGCGCGGCCGGAGGCGATGGCACGGGCCGTTGCCCCGCTCGGGCCGCCGTCCGTCACCGGTGCCGGATCCGGGCTGTCCGCGGCCTTGATCCCGGCGGCGCTGCTCGCCGCCGGGCACCCCTGTGCTGCCGTGACGCTCATGGTGCGACTCCTCCGGTGAAAAGACCACAGTTGCTCGGAGCGCCCCTTGTGCGCGACTGAAATGCCGGGACGCGGACGGTGAACAGATCACCGCTCGCCCAATTGCCGAACTGCCCGGGCCGCGGTGATTCGCTTACCGTTCAGAAAAATTCAGTATTGCGCGGAAAGACGTCGGTCCGCCATCCCGGAAGCAGTCGCTGTCCCGCTGACAGGACAGCGGTGCGGCAGTATCCCGGGATATTTACTTTGCCGCTCGACGAGCTGGTAGCGTGCCTGGCCTGAAGCCATGCCTGACGTGTCTTATTACCGAAAGGATAAGTTTCGGATGTTCGTTCCCAGTCAGTACAGCGAACCGGACGGTTCGTGGATGGTCGATTTGCTTCGGAACAATCCACTGGCATTGATGGTGAGCAACGGAGCCGCCTCCGCTGCTCCGTTTGCCACGCACCTTCCCGTCATCCCCGACCCTGATATGACCGGCGAATGGTCGGCCGATCTGTCGGGTGCCGTACTGCTGGGACATATGAACAGGGCCAATCCCCACTGGCGGGCCCTGGGAGACGGCGACATTTCCCTTCTGTCATTCACCGGTCCGCACGCCTATGTCTCGCCGACGGTGTACGAGGTGACGCCGGCCGCACCGACCTGGAACTTCACGTCGGTGCATGTACGCGGTGTGGTGGAGAAAATCGAATCCACGGAGGAGACGCTGGAAGTGGTCCAGTCCACCGTGCGGGCTTTCGAAGCGGATTTCGGTGCCGCCTGGGACATGACCGAATCGCTCGACTACTTCCGCAAGATCGTGCCTGCCGTCGGGGCGTTCCGGCTCACGGTGTCGGGGGCCGAGGGCATGTTCAAGCTCAGCCAGGAGCAGGAGCCGGAGGTCCGCGACCGTGTGCAGCGGGAGTTCAGCCGGCGGGAGTGCGGCCGGCACCGTGAGACGGCCGCGTTCATGAGGCGGCTGCCGTGATCGTCGGAGCCATGGCAAGGGCCCGCACTCCGTCCGGAATGCGGGCCCTCGCCCTCATGTCGTCCTGCGCTCGTCTGGCGGTGGAGCGGACCGTCCCCCGCCCTGTCGAGACCCGCCGGATCAGAGTGTGATGGCTCTGTCGGTTCCTCCGGAGCCCGTTCGCTGTTCCTCCAGAGCCTGTTCCGCCGCGTTGTCGAGCGTGGCGAGCACCCACTGGTCGAAGTCGGTGCCTGACTGCTCAGCGGCCTTGTGCCACCACTGAAGGCGATTTCCGGGTACTGCCAGCTGCTGGGTGGGTTCGATCTGCTGTCCGTGCTGCCTCTCGTCCGCACGGGCCATTCGGATGGCATTGCGCAGCTGCTTGGTCGTCCACGCCATCTGTTCGGCCCGGTCGAGCCACATGTCCTGTTCGTCGACCGACAGAGAGGCAAGTTCCGCGTGGTGTTGGAAGGTGAGTGCCACGCGACGTCGATGTAACTCGAAGCGCCGTGAGACCCATGCGTAGTTCCGCAGCGTTTGGTACTGCAGACCGGCTGCGCGGATTCCACGCTGATACCGGTCGGTGTAGTGATCCTTCCCGTAGACCAGCCAGTCACCGAGCCACCAGGACGAGGAGCTGACTATTCCGGAGAGCTGACGCCCGGCCCGTTCCCAGTCGTCGAACGTCAGGCCGACAGGAATCCGAAGCCCCACATTGGTCGTGAGCACCTGACCGCGAGGCTCGTCGATACCGGCTCTTCGCCGTCGTGGCACGCTGTCCGGATTTCTGCGGAACAACACAGCCGTGGATTCCTCGAGCTCAGCAGCCTGATTCGTCATCATGCCTCCTTGTGCGTATACGTCCATGGGGGGAGGGACATATCGGCCCGCTCTTGAGCAGGACCATATGCATAGGGGTCCGACAGCGCGACTGTATTTGGCGCGGCCTTGATCACCTTTGTGTGCGGCGATAAGGAGCCGACGGTGCAATCGTCACCGGACGGTCGAACGACGGCGCTGTTCCGGCCGTTCGCCGAATCCGGCGTGCCGGTTTCCAGTCAGTTGCTGTCCGAGAGCCACGGGTGCGGGGAACAGCTCGCATCCGTCCTACGGGAGTCAGGTCGGCGTCTGTGAGAATGCGTCCCGCATCCAGTCGCCCCGTACGCATCGACCACAAGTCCCCCTAGACATGAAGTTGCCGGCGCATGTGCCTGTCGGCATCGAGGGGATCCCGAGGGATCCGCTCCAAAGGTCATGCCAAGTAGAACCCAGAACGGGCTGAAGATTCAAGAACGAAGCGAACCTGTCTGCGAATTTGAAAATTCAAAGGGCGCGGCACTCCAGTTTCACCGATTGCCCTTATGGGAAGATTATATTCCGCTTGTTGCGGCCGGGAAATGAACTTGGGGCACAGCTCGGTTTCTGGCCAAAGGGGGTAAATATTCGGCCAGCGGAATCAGCGCACCCAGCCGCTGAGACTCTGGCCGCCCTGCGGGGTGCGCCGTTCGGGCCGGCGGCCCGTCTGCTCCTCCTGGCTCAGCATGGCGGAGGACATCCGGACCAGCCAGGCGTTGACCGACAGCCCCTCGCGGCCCGCGGCTTCCTCGATCCGGGCTTTCAGGTGCTCGGGAGGACGGAAGTTGATACGAGCCATGGCGCCTTCCTTGGCGCCATACTCGGGCGATGGCGGGGTCGGCGCGGACGGAGCTGCGCCATTGCGCGAGGGGGTGAGGTCGTCCTCGGGGTCGGCCGAGCCGTATCCGGCCGGTGGCGGCGTGACGACGAAAGCGGGGTCCAGTCCGCGCAGCCGGATCTCGACAGCGCCCGGCGCCAGTTCGCGGGTGATCTCGTCCGCGGCGGCCGACAGGGCGTCGAGCAGAACCAGCCGGACGGCGGACGACAGTGGCGCGACGAGGCGTTCGGCGAGTTCGCGTGACTGCACATCACCGGCCTCGGCGGCGGTCAACAGTTCCTGTCGCAGATTGTCGACATACCGCATGAGTTCCATGGCGTCATCCTCATGCTGACGTGGCGCGATGTGCAAGCCCGTCCACGATCGCGACTGCCGGGTCCCGCGGTCACTGCTGCGCGAGCGGTGTTCCGTCCCCGTTCGGCGTGACGCTGCCGCGTACGCCTTCGACGAGTCCGATGAACCGATCGGCGGTCGAGTTGGCGTAGAAGTCGCGGAGCGTGACCCGGGGCAGTCCTCGCTCGCGCATCGTGGTGAGGACATGCACCACGAGCAGGGAGTTGCCGCCGAGTTCGAAGAAGTTGTCGTTCCGGGCCACCGCGGTCTTCAGGATGTTTTCCCAGATCTCCAGAATCTCCCGGCCGAGGCCGTCGTCGGGCGGTGCCGCGTCCGGTACCGCGGTCCGTTCCTCGACGTGCCGCCGGTGGTCGGCCGTTGCTGCCCGGGCGGGCGGCGGGAGACGTGCCACGTCCGGCTTGCCGTTTGCGGTGAGCGGAATGGCGGGGATCTCGGTGAGCGTCGACGGAACCATGTAGTCGGGCAGGATGCGGCGGGCGTTGTCGAGCACCTGCCGGATGTCGGTGTTCCGCGCGCGGTTCCTGTCGAGCACGACGTAGGCATCGATCCGCCTGCTCGCGGAGTCGCGGGCAGACTCCTGGCCGGCGACCACGGCGGCGGCGCTCACGGCCGGGTCGCCGGCCAGCACGGACCGGATCTCGTCCAGTTCGATGCGGTGTCCGCGGATCTTGACCTGGTTGTCGAGCCTGCCGAGGTGGTCGAGCAGGCCGTCGGGTCGCAGTCGTCCCTTGTCCCCGCTGCGGTAGAGGCGTTCACCGGTGGCTTCGTCGATGACGAACCGCTGCGCGGTCAGCTCCGGCCGGCCCAGATAGCCGTCCGCCACTCCGGCACCGCCGACGTGGATCTCCCCGGCCGCACCCGGAGGAAGGACGCGGCCCCTGGTGTCCCGTACGGACAGGGACCAGCCCGGGAGTGCGCGGCCGACCGACCGGGACCCGGCGACGAGATCGGCAGGCGTGACCGTCTTCGCGGTTACATGGACGGTGGTCTCCGTGATGCCGAACATGTTCACCACGCGGCACCAGGAGGGGGAGTGCCGGGCGAACCACGGGGCGAGCACCTGTACGTCGAGCGGCTCGCCGCCGAACACCAGCAGCCGCACGGACAGTTCGTCCTTCGCGGACCGGTCCGCGCGGACGAGCTGGGTGAATGCGGACGGGGTCTGGTTGAGCACGGTGACCTGCTGTTCGGCCAGCAGCCGATGGAACTCGTCGGTGTCCCGTGCCGTCCAGTAGGAGACGACGACGAGCCGGCCTCCGGTGAGCAGACAGCCCCAGATCTCCCACACCGAGAAATCGAAGGCGCTCGAATGGAAGAGGGTCCACACGTCGTCGGGGCCGAGCGCGAAGTCCGTGGCGGTGGCCTCCAGCAGCGCGGTCACATTGCGATGGGGAACGACCACGCCCTTGGGCCGGCCGGTGGATCCCGAGGTGTAGATCACGTAGGCGGCGTCGGCGGGGCTTCCGTGCCGTCCGGTGACCGTGGCGCCGGCGAGGTCGCGGGCTTCACCCAGTTCGTCGACGCCGACGACCCGTACCTCCGGAATCTCGGGGAAGTGCGCGGAATCGCCGATGACAAGGGCGAGTTGTGCGTCGTCGACGATGTATTTCAGGCGGTCCGCCGGGTATCCGAAGTCCATCGGCACGTAGGCGCAGCCCGCCTTCAGGATGCCCAGGAGCGCGACGACGAGGGTGGCACCGCGGTCCAGACAGACGCCCACTCTGGTCGCGGGGGCGATGCCGAGGCCGCGCAGTCCTGTCGCGACCGCGTCGGCCCGCTCGTCGAGCTGACGATAGGTCAGCTCTCCGTCCTCGTCCACGAGGGCCACCGCGTCGGGGAAGCGGCGGGCCACGTCCTCGAACCGCCGGTCGATCCGTTCGGTCGCACCGAGTCGGAGGCCGGCACCGCCCAGGCGCAGCACCTCCGCCGTGGTCTCCGGGCTCATGAGCGGCAGGGCCGACAGGGCGGATTCGCCGGGTTCCGTCGCGAGCCGGGCCGCCAGCCGCTCGACGGACGCGCAGAACACCTCGGCCACGTGCGGCGAGATCGTGCCCTCGTCGAACCAGGCCGACGTCTCGACCCTGCCGTCGGCCCGTTGCGCGCAGTGCAGGGTGAGCGGGAAGAGCGGGGCCAGCGCGGGCACGTACGTGTGGTCGTCCGCGTCGGACACCACGAGGCCCACCGCGGGCAGTTCCGGCCCCGGGGCGGCGGGCGAGGTGTCGTCCAGTTGTGCGAGAAGGCGGGTGGGTCCCTGCTCCTCGTCGATCTCCCCGACGCGCAGCACCCTGACGTCCTGGCTGCCGGACCCGCCGTCGAGGTACCCGACCTCGACGGTTCCCTCCCCCTGGTACCTGGCCGTGGCCAGCGCGACGGCACCCAGCAGCAGCTTCCCGCTCACCGCGGCAGGCGGCAGGACGAGCGGACGGCCGCTGACGGCGGCACGGCGGCCCGGGTCCCCGAGCCCCCAGTCGACCGGCGCCCACGGCACGGCGGGCGATGCCGTCGCCCCGGTGACCGAGAGGGGCGCGTCCTCGCCGTGATCGGTGCCGGAAAGCGCTGTGGCGGCCAGCCGGGCGAGGACGGTGCGGGCGACCCGTCGACGGTCGGCGACGAGTACGAGATGCGCGGTGCCGTCGCTGTACCGCACCAGGACGGCCCGTACGGGGAACGAGTCGTCGCGGACCGGCCGGAGCGCCTCCGTACGCAGCCGTCTGCGGGCCGCCGGGGTGTTCTGCGGCGCCGGTACGGCGGTCTCCCAGAGCCTCGACGTCCGCGTACCGTCACACAGCCGACTCGCTTCGTCCAGCCGTCGGCGAACAGCCGCCGCGTCGACCGGAGCCGGCAGCAGCACGATCAAGGCGTGGCAGACGCGTCCTTGGTCCGGCAGGCGTTGTCGGGACGGCAGCACAGGGTGTCCTCGGTCGGATGCCGGCGCGGTGCGGGGATCGATCTCGGCAGCCGCGTTCTCGGTAGGTGTCGCCATGGTCCGGTCTCCTGCCGGTGTCGGAGCGGTCTCAGGCCCCTGCGTTCTCGGGCTCACCTGCTGGTGAACCCTCCGTCGACGGTGATCACACTGCCGGTGACCTGCCGGGAGTCGTCACCGGCCAGCCAGGTCGCGGCGCCCGCGATGTCGGAGGACTCGATGAGCGCGTTCATCGGCTGGTCCCGGAGGAAGATGTCCTCGTACTCCCCGGCCGGGACATCGAGCGCACGCGCGATCTCCGCCAGCATGCGGCCCTCGACCAGTGGGTTGTCCCGCACCGAGCCGGGGCAGAGCGCGTTGACCCGGACCCGGTGCGGTGCGTAGTCCAGGGCCGCGGCCTTCGTCAGACCGATGAGGCCGTGCTTGGCGGTGACATATCCGCTGAAGTTGCGGTAGCCGACCAGACCGGCCGTGGACGAGACATTGATGATGCTGCCGGACTTCTGCTCGACCATGGCCGGTGCCACGGCCTTGATCATTCTCCAGGCGCCGGAGAGGTCGACGTCCAGCATGAGCGACCAGTCGGGCTCGCTGATCTCGTGGAGCACCACACCCGAGGGCGCCGCGATGCCGGCGTTGTTGACGAGCACGTCGATGGTGTGGAACCGGGCCAGCGCCTCGCGCACCGCGGCCTCGACCTGCGCCTCGTCGCGTACGTCGACCGCGGCTACGGCGACGGCGCTGCCGCGCTGCTCACACAGTTCCGCCGTGTGGTCCAACTGGCTCCGGCTGCCGAGCGGATACCCGATACCGTCGAGATCGCCCGCGATGTCCAGGAGCGCCAGATCGGCGCCTTCGTCCGCGAACCGGACGGCGCACTCCCGGCCGAGACCGCGGGCCGCTCCGGTGATGACGACGGTCTTGCCTTCCAGGGACATGCCCATGGCTTCCAGCCCCGTTCAGCTTCCGGAGACGATGCGCAGCAGCGCTTCGGCCGATTCGGACACGTACATGTGCCCGCCCGGCAGTTCGACGTAGGTGAATTCGGCCTTCGTGATCTCGCGCCACTGTCGTGCGTGCTCGCCGGAGACCAGGGCGTCCTCGCTGCCGCGCAGTGACGTGACGGGAACGGCCAGGGGCTCGTTCGTGGACGGCTTGTAGTTCTCGTGCATGGCCACATCCGCGCGGAGCACGGGCAGCAGCAGTTCCCGCAGGTCCGGGTTGTCGAACGCCGCGTGCCGATATCCGGCGAACTCCTGTACGCGTTCGACGAATTCGTCGTCGTTCAGACCCGTCGCCCTGGAGTCGCGTCCGCTCCGCGGCCCGGGTGATCCGCTGACGTAGAGATGCGAGAGGCCCGGGTGGCCGAGCCGCTGGAGTTCCCATGCGATCTCGTAGCAGAGTACGGCGCCCAGACTGTGGCCGAAGAGCCCGAAGGACGGGAATTCCGCGGTGAGTTCGGCGATCTGCGGCGCGAGTCGCTCGGCGGCGTCCGTCGCGTCGGTGAAAGGCTCTTCCAGGAACAGTTCCTCGCGTCCCGGCAGTTGCACCGGAAGCACCGTGACGTCTGCGGACGGCACTTCCTTCCAGGCGCGGTAGAAACCCGCTCCGCTCCCGGCAAAAGGCAAGCAGACCAGTGGAAATGGCTTTGACGGCATGGCTTCCTCGTTCTTTCTCCAGCTACTCACTACCGGATGCGGGGCAGGGGAAAGTGACGGAGTCGCGAGCGGGCCGTGGCCCTGCCTGGCACACCGTAAAGGCATCTCGATGTCCTGTCGACGGGACATCGACGCACTGCGGACGAGGAGTTGACCGCATCGCGAGTGCTTGACCCAAGGAGCACCCGCGTATGAAGGTGTGGGAAGTCCTGGAGGCGGGCCGGCGGCCCTTATGAATTCATGCTCAGGAACTTCTGGTCGGCTCTGCCGGCCCTGGAATTGATGAAGTCCGCGGTAATGCGATGTGAACTGATTCTCCGAATCCACTGTTCGCGTGGGGTGATGGTTGTGCACGATCCGAAGGAGAAGTACCGATCGCTGTCGGCGGTCGACGATACGGTCGTGCAGCTCCCCGACGCGGGGATTCCCGAATTGTTCGAGCGCCAGGCCGCCATGACACCGGACGCGGTCGCGGTGGTGTCCGGCGACGCCTCGATGACCTACGGGGAACTGGACGCCAGGGCGAGCGGGGTGGCGCGGGAGCTGCTCCGGCGCGGAGCGGGCCCCGAGTCGGTCGTGGCGGTCGCGTTGCCGCGGTCGCCGGAGTTGATGGTGGCACTGCTGGGCGTGCTGAAGGCGGGCGCCGCATACCTGCCGACGGATCCGGACTACCCGGCCGAGCGCGTCGGGTTCATGTGGGGCGACGCCCGGCCGGTGCTGCTCCTGACCACGGCGCGTACGGCCGTCGACCTGCCCGACTCCTGCCCCCGCCTGACGCTGGAGGAGCTGGCGTCGGCGGACCCGGCACCGGGCGGTCGCACGCCGTACGGCGGTCCCGCGGTGCACGCCGACCAGCTCGCGTATGTGATCTACACGTCCGGATCGACCGGGACTCCCAAGGGAATCGGGGTGACCCACCGGGACGTGGTGGCCCTGGCGGCCGACCGGCGATGGTGCGGCGGCGCTCATGAACGGGTGCTGTTGCACTCGCCGTTGGCCTTCGACGCCTCGGTCTACGAAATCTGGGTGCCGCTGCTGAACGGCGGCCGGGTCGTCGTGGACCCGGCCGGGGACCTGACGCCCGGCGGGCTGTCGGGGCTGGTCGCCGACCACGGCATCACCGCGGTCTTCCTGACCACCGCGCTGTTCAATCTCCTGGTCGACGAGGACGTGCGGTGCCTGGCCGGGCTCCGCGAAGTGTGGACCGGTGGCGAGCGCGTCTCGCCGGCGGCCTTCCGGCAAGCGGTGGACGCCTGCCCCCGTACGACCTTCGTGCATGTCTACGGGCCGACCGAGACGACCGTGTTCGCCGTGTGCCGTCCGATGGACCCCGCCCGCCCGGTCGGAGGGGACGTCCCGATCGGGCGCCCCATGGACCACACCCGCACCTATGTCCTCGACGGGTCGCTGCGGCGGGTGCCGCCGGGTGCGGCCGGTGAGTTGTATGTGGCCGGCGCGGGAGTGTCGCGGGGGTATCTGAACCGGTCGGCGCTGACCGCGGAGCGATTCGTCGCGTGTCCGTTCGGGACGGCAGGCGAGCGGATGTACCGCACCGGCGACGTCGTACTGTCGACCCGGGACGGCGAGCTGGTGTTCCAGGGACGCGCCGACGCGCAGGTGAAGGTACGCGGTTTCCGGATCGAGCCCGGCGAGATCGAATCGGTTCTGCTGGCGCATCCGGACGTGGCGCAGGCGGTGGTGACAGCCCGTGAGGACCGTGGCGCGGGCGCGGGCAGACAGCTGGTGGGCTATGTGGTCCCGGCCGGTGCGGGAGCCGGCGAGGCCGCCCTCGACTCCGCTTCCCTGGTAGGGGAGTTACGGGCGTTCGTGGCCGAGCGCCTGCCGGAGTTCATGATGCCCGCGGCGCTGGTGGTGCTGGAGCAGCTGCCGCTGACCCCGAACGGGAAGCTGGACCGGACGGCACTGCCCGCGCCGGAGTTCACCGGCATGACCTACCGGGCTCCCCGCAGCGCCGACGAGGAGATCCTGGCGGGGATCTTCGCCGAGGTGCTGGGCCTCGGCCGGGTCGGGATCGACGACGACTTCTTCACCATCGGCGGCGACAGCATCCGGTCGATCCAGGTGGTGACGCGGGCCCGGGCACACGGCGTGTCCGTCAGCTCGGGGGAGATCTTCCGGCACCGGACCGTGACCGGTCTCGCCGAAGCCGCGGCCGCGAACGCGCGGGACGGCGGGAGCCCGGTGCTGGCCGAACTCGACGGCGGAGGCGTGGGGCCGATGCCGCTGATGCCGGTGGCGAAGTGGATCGAGGAACTCGGGCCGGGGTTCGACCGGTTGTCGCAGGCGATGGTCCTCGAACTGCCGGCGGGCATCGACCGGGGCGGGCTGGCCGCGACGGTGACCGCGGTGCTCGACCGGCACGATCTGCTGCGCGCCAGGCTGATATCCGACGGGCTGCTGGTCGACCCGCCGGGCTCGGTGGACGCGGACCGGCTGATCCGCGACGTCACCTGTGACGGGCAGTGGTCCGGGGAGCCCTGGCGGCACCTGCTGGTGGGCGAACTCGACGCGGCCGCAGGGCGGTTGGACCCCGCAGCGGGTGTGGTGGCGCAGTTCGTGCGGTTCGAGCCGCCGTCCGGCCCCGGCCGGCTGCTGGTGGTTCTCCATCACCTGGTGATCGACGGAGTGTCGTGGCGGATACTGATGCCCGACTTCGCCGCCGCCTGGAAGCGGATCCGGGCAGGTGAGGCACCGGAGCCGGCCGGGACCCTGACCTCGGCGCGGCGCTGGGCGCACGCGCTGGTGGACGACGCGGCCGGCGCCGCGCGGATGGCGGAACTTCCGCTGTGGAAGTCGACCGTCGACGGCCCGGACCCGCTCCTGGGGTCACGGCGGCTGGACCCCGCGGTGGATGTGCGCTCCACGGTGGAGAAGGTACGGGTGCTGCTGCCGGTACCGGTGACCGAAGCGCTGCTGACCGCGGTGCCGGCGGTGTTCCACGGCGGGGTCAACGACGGTCTGCTGACCGGTCTCGCGCTGGCGGTCGGGCAGTGGCGCCGCACCAGGGGAGTGGACGAGCCCTCGACGCTGCTCACGCTGGAAGGACACGGCCGGGAGGAGGACACGGTGCCGGGCGCGGACCTGTCCCGCACCGTGGGCTGGTTCACCAGCGTGTTCCCGGTGCGTCTGGACCTGGCCGGCATCGACCTCGACGAGGCGTTCGCGGGAGGTCCGGCCGCGGGAGCCGCGCTCAAGGCGGTGAAGGAACAGCTGCTGGCCGTGCCTGGCAGAGGCATCGGATACGGGTTGCTGAGATACCTGAACCCGGAGACGGCCGAGGTGCTCCGGGAGTACCCGATGGGACAGATCGGGTTCAACTACCTGGGACGGTTCTCCTCCGCGGACATGCCCGAGGAACTGCGCGGGCTCGGCTGGACGCAGACCGCGGAGCTGGCCGAGTTCACCGAACTGGCCGAACTCGACGCGGGCCACGACGCGGCCATGCCCGCTCTGTCCGAGGTCGACATCAACGCGACCGTGACCGACACCGCGGCGGGGCCCCGGCTCGGCGCGGTGTTCGGTGCCCCGACGGGAGTGCTGTCTCCCGCCGAGGTACGGGAACTCGCCGATCTGTGGTGTGCCGCGCTGCGCGGGCTGGCCCGGTACGCCGCCGAGCCCGGTGCGGGCGGGCTGACGCCCTCCGACGTGCCGCTGGTCTCCGTGGGGCAGAGCGAGATCGAGGCGTGGGAGAAGGTGTATCCGGCGCTGGTCGACGTATGGCCGCTGACCGC
>Ga0307509_10006160_pt1 | contig 16260 bp, 17 predicted proteins | sample 10_EM_MG_FD_202245 | JGI IMG/M metagenome (GOLD analysis project Ga0307509, IMG submission 202245) | Populus trichocarpa ectomycorrhiza microbial communities from riparian zone in the Pacific Northwest, United States - 10_EM | ecosystem: Host-associated > Plants > Roots > Unclassified | place... | reverse complement strand
ACCGCGACCTGGCGCTTGATGACCTTGTCGTCGATCCCGGCGGCGGCGATCTGGTTCTTCATCTTGGCGATGCCGGGCATCATGCCCATCAGGCCGGAGATGCCGCCCATGCTCGCCATCTGCAGCAACTGGTCGCGCATGTCGGCCAGATCGAACTGGCCCTTGCGCATCTTCTCGGCGGTGCGCGCGGCCTTTTCGGCGTCGATATTGGCGGCCGCCTTTTCGACCAGCGAGACGATGTCGCCCATGCCGAGAATGCGCCCGGCGATCCGGCTCGGATGGAAGTCTTCCAGCGCGTCGGTCTTTTCGCCGGTGCCGATCAGCTTGATCGGCTTGCCGGTGACCGCGCGCATCGACAGCGCCGCGCCGCCGCGGCCATCGCCGTCGACCCGGGTCAGCACGATGCCGGTCAGCCCCACCCGCTGGTCGAAGGCCCGCGCCAGATTGACCGCATCCTGGCCGGTGAGGGCATCGGCGACCAGCAGCACTTCGTGCGGGCTGGCGGTCGTCTTGATGGCGGCAGCCTCCGCCATCATGTCTTCGTCGAGCGTGGTGCGGCCGGCGGTGTCGAGCAGCACGACGTCGTAGCCGCCGAGCTTTGCGGCCTCCAGCGCGCGGCGCGCGATCTGCGCTGGCGCCTGGCCGGCCACGATCGGCAGGGTCGCGACCTCGAGATCGCGCCCGAGCACGGCGAGCTGTTCCATCGCCGCGGGGCGATAGATGTCGAGCGAGGCCATCAGCACCTTGCGCTTGTCGCGCTGGGTGAGGCGGCGGGCGAGCTTCGCGGTGGTGGTGGTCTTGCCCGAGCCCTGCAGGCCGACCATCATGATGGCGACCGGCGGCACCGCGTTGAGATCGATGGTCTGGCCGTCCGAGCCCAGCGTGGCGATCAGCTCGTCATGGACGATCTTGACCACCATCTGGCCGGGCGTGACCGATTTGACGACGGTGGCGCCGACCGCCTGCTCGCGCACGCGCTCGGTGAAGCTTCTGACCACCTCGAGCGCCACGTCGGCCTCGAGCAGCGCGCGGCGCACTTCGCGCATCGCCGCATCGACGTCGGCCTCCGACAGCGAGCCCCGCCCCGTCAGCCGATCGAGAATGCCACCAAGCCGTTCCGACAGATTGTCGAACAATGCCGTTGTCCTTTGTCCTGCCTCGCAGGCGCTGCGTCACTTACCGCCGTCATACCCCGCGAAAGCGGGGTATCCAGTACGCCGCAGCATCTCGGTTCAAAACGAGGTGCTCTGGAATACTGGATCACCCGCCTTCGCGGGTGATGACGATCTGTTGTGCCTCGGCACACCGCCGAGACGATCGTCCAAACAATTTTGCGCCCGAGGGCGCACAGCGCTGTCGGGCGTTAACCTCCGGCCTCGGGGACCGGTCGGCGGGTCGAAAAGAACGTCTTTCCGATGAATGTGGCGGGTTAAACCCCCGCCGGCCCGAAAAGTCAAGGAAATGGGATCGGACCCAGCGATTTCGTGAAGGTTCGTTCGCCAAAGCACCCTTGCCCAAATCGATATTTTCGGGCCAATCGGGGGTCGAAAATGACCCGCCGCCGCCCCAAGACCTATTCCGGACCGCCCTCCGACCATTTCGATGGCACCCGCTTCTTCGATCCCGACGGCGTGCCGCCGAAATCGCTGGGCGACGTGCTGCGCTGGCAGTTCGGCTCGCGCCGCGACCGCCATGCCTGGCCGGCATGGGTGCCGAGCCCGCACGCCGACACGCCTCCTGCGCGCGTCGATGGCGGCAAGGTGCGGCTGTCCTTCGTGGGACATGCCAGCTGGCTGATCCAGGCGGCCGGCCAGAACATCCTGGTCGATCCGGTCTGGTCGATGCGGGCCTCGCCGGTGCGCTGGGCCGGCCCGAGGCGCCGCAACAATCCCGGCATCGCCTTCGCGGCGCTGCCCGAGATCGACACCGTGCTGGTGTCGCATGGCCATTACGACCATCTCGACATCCCGACGCTCTCGATGCTCGCCGCGACCCATGCGCCGCGCGTGATCACCCCGCTCGGCAACGACATCGCGATGGGCGCGGCCGATCCCGCGATCAAGGCCGAGGCGTTCGACTGGCACGATCGCGTAACGCTGGGCAACGGTCTCGCCGTGACCCTGGTGCCGACCCGGCACTGGTCGGCGCGCGGGCTGTTCGACCGCAACCAGGCGCTGTGGGCGAGCTTCGTGCTGGAGACGCCGGTCGGGAAGATCTACATCGTCTGCGATTCCAGCTATGGCGAGGGCAGGCATTTCCGCCGGGTCGCGGATGCACACGGTCCACTGAAGCTCGCGATCCTGCCGATCGGCGCCTATGAACCGCGATGGTTCATGCGCGACCAGCACATGAACCCACAGGACGCGGTGCAGGCCTTGTTGGACTGCGGAGCAGAAAGCGCGCTGGCGCATCATCACGGCACCTTCCAGCTCACCGACGAGGCGATCGACGCGCCGGTCGCGGCGCTCGGCGAGGCGCTGCAAGCGGCGCAAATCCCGCGCGAGCGGTTTACGGTGCTGAAGCCCGGCCAGGTCGTGGAGATTTGATCCGATCCACCCGCGCCGTCGTCCCGGACAAGCGAGCGCGATCCGGGATCCATAACCACAGTCGCTTGTCGTTGGTAAAGGTTGGGCCGCAGCTCAATCCAACCGCGAAGGCCTGTGGTTATGGGTTCCCGCCTTCGCGGGAACGACACTGTTGGCTGTGACGTCACTGCCCCGGCTTGATCGCCCAGGTCATGCTGATCGTGACCGACAGCGTCTCTTCGCCCTGCGCGACCGGCGGTGCGCCGACGGCCATCGGCGCCATCGCCAGCCTCTTCTCGCGGAACACGGGGACGGGGGCGCCTTCCTCGGCAATGCTCAAAGGTGCACCCAAGGTCACGCCCGCGGCCTTGGCATAGATCTCGGCCTTGCGTTTTGCATCGGCCACGGCCTTTTCGCGAGCCTCATCGAGCAGTTTCGAGGCCTGCGTCACGGTGAAGTTGAGGTTGCCGATGTCGTTGGCCCCGGCCGCGACCAGGGTGTCGATCACGCTGGCGACCTTGGTGATGTCGCGCAGTTTGATGCTGACCCGGTTGGAGGCGCGGTAGCCGACGATCTGCGCGGGGCCCGGCTGCACGGACGAGACCGTGTTGCGCATCGCCAGTTGCGGCTGCAGCGACAGCCGCGAGGTCTGATAGTCCTTTTCCTCGATCCCGGCGCCCTTCAGCGCCAGCAGCACCTTGCCCATCGCTGCATTATTGGCTTCCGAGGCCTCGCGCGCGGTCTTGGCGTCGGAGGCGACGCCGGCGTCGATCTGCGCCAGGTCCGGCGGCACCGACACCGTCCCCTCGCCTGTGACGGAAATCGCCGGCGGGACGTCGCTTTCTGCCAGCGCCGGTGCGACCAGCGCCAGCGTGGCGGTGACGACGAGAGCAAGCGAGGCGGGACGATCGATCATTTCAGCGGCACATAGACGTTGATCACGAGCTTGTCCTCGGCCGTCTTCAGAGGATCGGTCATGTATTCCTCGATGAAGGTGTCCTTGGCCTCCAGGCGCTTCTCGTCGAGGTGATTGGTGATCGCCTCATAGGTGTTGTCCATGTTGTCGTAGGAGCCGCGATGGACGAATTTCAGCGCCTTGCCATCCGGCGATTGGCCGATGCTCATGCCCTTGGCGAGGTTCTTCGGCTCCTGCTCGACCGGAATTTCGGCGAGAAAGGTGAAGCCGTTGTCGTCCGTAGACGTGTAGACGATCATCGGGTTGCCGGTGGGCTTGATGCCCTGCTTGTCGAGCAGCGCGGTCAGTGTCTTGAACGATTCGATCAGGGCGTCGAACGCCGCATCCCAGTTGGCGCTGCCCTTGGCGATCAGGACCTTTTTCGGCTCGAGCGTGAACGGCTCGCCAAAGGGATCCGCGGTCTGGACGTCCGCGGCCGGAGGTTGCGCCGGCGCCGCACTCGGCGCCGGGCTTGCGGAGGCGGCCGGGGCCGGTGTTGCCGGCGGCGCGGGACTGGCTGCAGGGCCTGCTGAAGGTGCGGGACTTGAAGGTGCAGGACTTGCCGAGACGGCCGGAGCCGGGGTCGACTGGGCCAACGCGGCCTCGAAGCTCAAGATGAGAGCGGCGGCTGGAAGCAGCGCGGCCAGTGCAACGCGGAAAGAGCGGACAGTCATTTGGTCGTCTCCAGGGCCACGGCAACGGACATGGGCGGGGTGTCCGGCAAGCGCGGCGGAATATCGTTTCTTAACATGCGAGCGGGGCTTCCGTCCTATGACAGATCGGTCATTTGACGGACGTCGTGGATTTGACTTTCGCAACCCAGTTCCCGCGCGTCTCCCTAGCGAAGGGTACGAATGTGGAACCGGGACACGGGCGGACTGGCCAAATAGCAGTCTTCGGCCATATAAGGCAGATACAAATCGGATATTTTCATGAGCGCGCTCGCCAACCACCCCTTCAGCAAGATGAATGGCATCGGCAATGAGATTGTCGTGGTGGATCTGCGTGACTCCAAGGCCCTGGTGACGCCCGACGAGGCCCGCGCGGTGGCCTCCGCGGTGCCCTATGACCAGCTGATGTTGCTGCAGCCGCCGCGGCTTGCCGGCACCGAGGCCTTCATCCGCATCTACAACAATGACGGCTCGGAGGCCGGCGCCTGCGGCAACGGCATGCGCTGCGTGGTGCGGAAGCTGTTCGAGCAGAGCGGCCAGACCACCGCGACCTTCGAGACCCGGGCCGGGCTGCTGAACTGCTGGCAGGGGCCGGCTGACGACCTCTACACCGTCGACATGGGGCCGCCGAAGTTCGACTGGCAGGACATTCCGCTCGCGGAGGAGTTTCGCGACACCCGCTATATCGAATTGCAGATCGGGCCGATCGACGCTCCCGTGCTGCATTCGCCGTCCGTCGTCAACATGGGCAATCCGCACGCGATCTTCTGGGTCGACGACGTCAACGCCTATGATCTCACCCGCTTCGGGCCGCTCTTGGAGAACCACCCGATCTTCCCGGAACGCGCCAACATCACGCTCGCCCATATCGTCGACCGCGATCACATCACCATCCGCACCTGGGAGCGCGGCGCCGGCCTCACCCGGGCCTGTGGCTCGGCGGCCTGCGCCACCGCGGTGGCCGCGGCGCGGCTGAAGCGCGCCAACCGCATCGTCCAGCTGTCGTTGCCGGGCGGCGATCTCACCATCGAATGGCGCGAACGCGACGACCATGTGCTGATGACGGGGACGGCGACTTTCGAATTCGACGGGCAATTCGATCCGGCGCTGTTTGCCTCGGTGGCCTGAATGGCCGTCGACGTCATCACCTTCGGCTGCCGCCTCAATGCCTTCGAATCCGAGGTGATTGCGCGGGAGGCAGCGAGCGCCGGGCTTACTGATGCCATCATCATCAACAGCTGCGCCGTCACCAACGAGGCCGTGGCGCAGGCGCGGCAGTCGATCCGTCGGCTGAAGCGCGAACGCCCCGATGCGCGCATCGTCGTCACCGGCTGCGCGGCGCAGACGCAAGGCGAGATGTTCGCCGACATGGTTGAAGTCGATCGCGTGCTCGGCAATGACGACAAGATGCGCGGGCAAGCCTGGCGCGCCACGGCGGCCGCGTTCGATGCCGACAGCGACGGCGCCGACAAGATCGCGGTGACCGACATCATGAAGGTGAGGGAGATGGCGCCGCATCTCCTCGATGGCTTCCAGAGCGGTCTGCCGCGCGCCTACGTGCAGGTGCAGAACGGTTGCGACCACCGCTGCACCTTCTGCATCATTCCGTTCGGTCGCGGCAATTCGCGCTCGGTGCCGATGGGCGCGGTGGTGGCGCAGGTGCGCAGGCTCGTCGCGCACAGCCATGCCGAGATCGTGCTCACCGGGGTCGATCTCACCAGCTATGGCGCCGATCTGCCTGCTGCGCCTAAGCTCGGCATGCTGGTCAAGCAGATCCTGCGCCATGTGCCTGAATTGAAGCGGCTGCGGATCTCGTCGATCGACTCCATCGAGGCGGATTCCGACCTGCTCCACGCCATCGCCGGCGACGCGCGGCTGATGCCGCATCTGCATCTGTCGCTGCAGGCGGGTGACGACATCATTCTGAAGCGGATGAAGCGCCGGCACGCACGCGCCGACGCAATCCGGTTTTGCCGGGAGGTGCGGCGGCTGCGCCCGGACATCGCGCTGGGCGCCGATCTGATCGCGGGTTTCCCGACCGAGACTGAGGAGATGTTTGCCCGCTCGCTCGATCTGGTCGAGGAGTGCGGCCTCACCTTCCTGCACGTGTTTCCCTATTCGCCGCGGCCGGGCACGCCGGCGGCACGGATGCCGCAGGTCGCGGGCGCCGTGATCAAGGAGCGCGCCAAGGCTTTGCGCGCCGTGGGCGCGGCGGCGTTGCAGCGGCGGCTCGCCTCCGAGGTCGGTTCTGTACGTGAGGTGCTGATCGAAAGCGCGTCGCAGGGCAGGACCGAACATTTCCTGCCTGTCGCGATCGCAGGCGAGACGCCGGGCGCGGTGGTCCGGCGCGCGATTGCTGGAAACGACGGAATGCGGCTAATGGTGTGAAAGGGCAGCGTCATCGCTTCCCCATCAAACGGCCAAGCAAAGCAGACCTGCTGGCTCTGTAGCTATGAAATCGAGCTGTTTCGCCGTCATTGCGAGTTTAGCACCGGCCTTCGGCCGACCCGCGTGGATGAAACCTTTGCAAATTGCGCGAGGTTGCCATCGTGCGGCTGATTTGCCCGACGTGTCAAAATCTATTCGCGGGAATCACGTATCGATCATCCCGCTACTGTGCATGGGGTTGTTTTCGATATTTTTTTGATGGGGTGCCGGCCTGGCCGAAGCTCGCGAGGCACCGGTCCGCCTTCGCCCTGTGGGATTCGGCGAGACAGCCTCCGCATATTGGTTCGATTGAGTCTGGACCCTCGTCATGGCCTTTGCCGTCACTTTGCCCTTCGATTCCGACATCGCGGCTGCCGTTGTAGCGCGCTGGGAGCTGCTCGCCGCGACCGGCGTGTCGCGCTCGATGCTTGATCTCGGGTATTCGCCGCACGTGACGCTCGCTGTTCACGACGGGCCCATCGATGCTGGCGTGTCCGCTGCCCTTGACCGCGTCTTCGCGCAGGCTGGTCGGATGGCGGTGACGCTGACCGGTGTCACGACCTTCGGACCTGGCAGCGGCGTCTGCTACGCCGCTTTGGCGCCATCACCCGACCTGATGCGTTTGCACGCGAGAACGGTCAGCGCCATGGGCGATGCCTGCCGCCCGCATTACCAGACGGGACGTTGGACGCCCCATTGCACGCTGGCGACGGATATGTCCGATCTCGATATGGGAAGGGCCAATGCGCTTCTCGATAAGGACTGGCGGCCTCTGCAAGGTTTCTTCGAGAGCGCGGAGCTGGTGGAATTTGTTCCGGTTGTCGGGATCAAGCGCTGGGCGCTTGCTCCCCGCTCCACCCGCACGCCCTGAGCCGTTCGTGCATGTGCGCGGGCGCCGGCGCGATGACTCGGACCGGCTCCTTGTTCTTCGAAATCGGGATGCCGATCGCGCGGGAATGCAGATGCAGGCGCGGCTCGCCGAAACGCGGACCGTTGCCATAATAAATATTGTTGCCGACGATGGGCCAGCCCTGGGCTGCGGCGTGCACCCGCCATTGGATGCGAAAGGACAATTTTCCGTCTTGGTCAGGACGATCAATCCGGGTTAGGGTGGCAGCATGACCGACCCGACCACCCGCGCCGTTCCCTCCGCGCTTCCGCCGAGCGAGGCGGAACTTGCCGAATGGCAGAGCTTGAGCCGTGAGGAGCAGCTTGCCCGTCACCGGGAAATTCTACAGCATCCCGATTGCCAACGCGTCACCGATACGACGATGGACGACATTCGCGCCAAGGCGCAACAGCGCGCAGCCGCTCGCCGTGGCTGACGTCAAGCTTTCGGCTCGCGCTGAGGCCGATCTGCTCGACATCTACGATTATACGGAAAGCGCGTTCGGTGCTTATCAGGCCGAAGCCTACCTTGCGGGACTGGAGCGCACCTTCGATCTGCTCGCGAACTTCCCGCGCATAGGTGCGACCGTCAACGAAATCGTGCCGGGCTATCGTCGCTTTCGGTTTCAGGCGCATGTCGTGTTCTACAGCGAGGATCGCAGTGGCGTGGTGATCCGCGCGATCCTGCACCACTCCCGCCAGATCAGGTCCGGCCTGTTCGACTGATGCGGCGTGGCGTTGTCCGTGTCGATCTCAAGCGCTGGACGCCGTCTAATCCCCGCTCCACCCGCACGCCCTGAGCCGTTGATGCATGTGTGCGGGCGCTGGCGCGATGACTCGCACCGGCTCCTTGTTCTTCGAGATCGGGATGCCGATCGCGCGGGAATGCAGATGCAGGCGCGGCTCGCCGAAACGCGGACCGTTGCCATAAATATTATCGCCGACGATGGGCCAGCCCTGAGCCGCGGCGTGCACCCGCAATTGATGCGTGCGGCCTGTGATCGGTTCCATGGCGAGCCAGGTCAGCCCCTCGCTCCGCCCCAGCACCTTCCAGTTCGTGACCGCCTTCTGCCCCTCGGGATCCGGCTTTTGCCACCAGCCGCGCTCGGCGTTGAGGCGGCCGAGCGGCAGGTCGATGGTGCCCGCGTCCTCCACAGGCCCGCCCTCGACCACGACCCAATAGGTCTTGGCGATGCGGCCATGCTTGAACAAGAGCCCGAGCGACGCCGTTGCCTTGCGATGGCGTCCCAGAACGAGACAGCCCGAGGTATCCTTGTCCAGCCGGTGGGCCAGGACCGGCGGGCGCGGCAGGCCGAAGCGCAGCGCGTCGAACGAGGCCTCCAAGTTGGCGCCGCCCTTGGGGCCGCGATGCACCGGCAGCCCGGGAGGCTTGTCAATGACCAGCATCAATCCGTCGCGATGGAGGACGCGCGCGAGGATCTCGTCGGCAGTCAGGCCGGGAACCTGCGTTGGGCTGTCGAGACTTTCGCTCATGGCGCGAAACCGCTAACACGTCCCCATCATGAACGATACAACCTCCGAAACACCCAAGCTGAGCTGGTGGCGCCGGCTGTCGAGCGGGCTCAAGCGCACCTCGAGCTCGCTGGGCTCCGCGGTCGCCGATCTCGTCACCAAGCGCAAGCTCGACCGCGCCATGCTCGACGACATCGAGGATGTGCTGCTGCGCGCCGATCTCGGCACCGAGGTGGCGGCGCGGATCGCGACCGCGGTCGGCCATGGGCGCTACGACAAGGCGATCACCGCCGACGAGGTCAAGACCGTGGTCGCGACCGAGGTCGAGAAGGTGCTCAGCCCGGTGGCGAAGCCGCTTGTGATCGATGCGTCGCTGAAACCATTTGTTATCCTTGTCGTCGGCGTCAACGGCTCCGGCAAGACCACCACCATCGGCAAGCTCGCGGCGAAACTCGCCGCCGAGGGCCGCAAGGTCATGCTGGCGGCCGGCGATACCTTTCGCGCCGCTGCGATCGAGCAGCTCAAGGTCTGGGGCGAGCGGACAAAATCGCCGGTCATCGCCGGCGCGCAAGGTTCGGATTCGGCGAGCCTCGCCTTCAATGCGCTGACCGCGGCGAAGGAGCAGGCGCGCGACGTGCTGCTGATCGATACCGCGGGCCGGCTGCAGAACAAGGCCGAGCTGATGAACGAGCTGGAGAAGGTGGTGCGTGTCATTCGCAAGGTCGATGATTCGGCGCCGCATGCGGTGCTGCTGGTGCTCGACGCCACCGTGGGACAAAATGCGCTGTCGCAGGTCGAGGCATTTCATCGTATTGCCGGCGTCACCGGCCTCGTCATGACCAAGCTCGACGGCACGGCGCGGGGCGGCATCCTGGTGGCGCTCGCCGAAAAGCACAAACTGCCGGTGCACTTCATCGGCGTCGGCGAAGGCGTCGACGATCTTGCGCCGTTCACCGCCCGCGATTTCGCGCGCGCAATCGCGGGAATGGACTCTTAAGGTTCTTTTGTCATGCCTCGCGACAGCGGGGCATCCAGTTCAACGCAGCGCTCGCTGGAAACGGGGCGTCTCTGTCGACTGGATCGTCCGCTGGAGCTTTTCATCGGGCGTGCCGATGGCGCGACCCGGCGGCGGTTGATGACGGCAACGAAGGTTATATGATGGACAAGACCCAACCGCATCCGCTGTTCAAGCTTGCGACCGAACTCGGCCCCCTGCTCGTGTTCTTCGTCGCCAATGCCAAATTCAATCTGTTCGTCGCAACCGGCGCCTTCATGGTCGCGATCGTGGCCGCGATGATCGCCTCCTACGTGGTGACGAAGCACGTGCCGCTGATGGCGTTGGTCACCGGGGTGATCGTGCTGGTATTCGGCACGCTGACCCTGGTGCTGCACGACGAGACCTTCATCAAGGTCAAGCCGACCATCATCTACGGCCTGTTCGCGGCCATCCTCGGTGGCGGGCTGCTGGTCGGCCGCTCCTTCATCGCCATCCTGTTCGACCAGATGTTCAATCTGACGCCGCAGGGCTGGCGCACCCTCACTTTCCGCTGGGCGCTGTTCTTCCTCGCGATGGCATTCCTGAACGAGGTGATCTGGCGCACCCAGAGCACGGATGTCTGGGTCGCGTTCAAGGCGTTCGGCGTGATTCCGCTGACCATGATCTTTGCCGTCGCGCAGATGCCGCTGATCAAGCGCTATCACCTGGAGCCGGCGTCGCTGCAGGCGAGCGAAGACGATGCGGGGGATGTCAGCAAGGGGTGATTCTGCTCCCTTCCCCGCTTGCGGGGAGAGGGTAGGTTGGGCGTGGGGTGGGCGCTCTCAACAAAATCGGTGTGAGGGCGCGAACCCGCGAATCCAGCGTGGTCGGCCGACCTGCTTTGGTGAGCATTCGGACTCAAATCGAACATACGGCGTTAGGGAAAGTGCCGACAGGTTGAAAGCGGCGCGAACTGGGTCTGGCTCGCCTTCGTCAGGCCATCGTGAGCTTGATTTGCCTGTCTTCAACGGCTCCTGCCGCAAGAGCGTCGCGAGCCATCCTTTCGATCGTCGGCCAATTCGCGAGAAGATACTTCTGCGCCTGTACTTTCGTTGGGAACGTGGTCTGCAAAATGCAGTCTTGCCGCGCGTTTCCATTCGCAATCTGAAAAGATACCGCTTGAGCTCCCTCGTTAATCTCTTGTTCGGTGGGCTTGGGAAGTCTGCGCGTATTGCTCCTTCATGAAAATTTTCCGCCCGGTCACGACTGGAGGTCGGTCGTATCTCGTGTTGGCGGACTGGTGGGGATGCTGTGACCTGGGACGTTTAGTCGCCGTGGGCCGTCGCAGCCGCGATCTTCCTGGGGTTCGCCGGGCAGTTTGACCCCTGGTCGGGGGCGGGCTTAGCCTCGGCCAGCATCTGGCTGAGTTCAGCCTTCGTCCTGTGCGGTGCCCGTGTGCTGGAATTTTGCCAGTTCCCATTCATCTCATGTGGGGATGCCCGCGGCAAAAGCCACTGTTGGCTCAGGATGTGGGATTCGCGCCGGCCACTGGAGGTGGAGCGACCAAAAGGAGGCCTACGGATTCGACGAGGAGCTCACGTGCAAGGTCGACGATGTCGTCCAACGATCTCGTCTTCGCGAACATGTCCCGGGCTTCAGCCAGCAACTGCTCACGCGTTGGCATGCTGGGCAGACGCAAATCGGCACGATGCTGCAACAGGAGAAGCGCGTCTCGCGCCGACAATTCGGTCTCGCGGACCGACGATGTGATAGCCCGCGCGATGTATTCGGGATTGAAACGACCGGCGAGCTGCTCGGCCGTTCGCCTTATGACGCGTGATCCCAAGCGCTGCTCGTTGCGGAGAACCTGCGTGGGCGGCGCCCTTAAACCCCAGACAATCCCGAACCAGGACAGGGCCACCAGGACATAATAGGTCGCATCAATCTCCCACCGGCGAAAGCCTTGCTGCGCGCTGCTTTGGTAGGCGTGATGATTGTTGTGCCAACCTTCGCCCATCGTGAACAGTGCCAGCAGCCAATTGTTGCGGGAGTCATCACCCGTAACATACCGCTTGCGTCCGTGAACATGTGCGAGGGAGTTGATGCAAAACGTTGCGTGATAGACAAACACGGTGCTCCAGAGGAAACCGACCACGAGCCCCGGCCATCCGGCAATGAGCAAGCATAGACCGCCGACCACGACGGCCGGCAGAACCTCGAATCTATGCAGCCACATCAACTCTGGATACGAGGCGAAATCCGACACTTTCGCCAGATCGGTTGCATCGTGCTGTCGATAAAAGATCCAGCTGACATGACTGTACACGAGGCCCTTGTGCCGCGGTGAATGCACATCTTGCTCGGTGTCCGAGTGAAGATGGTGATGTCGATGTTTCGCAGCCCACCAAAGGACGCTCTTCTGAGCGCTGCTTTGAGCAAGGAATGCAAGGACGAATTGAAACGTCCGGCTTGTCGAGTAAGCCCGATGCGAGAAGTACCGGTGATACCCGGCCGTGATCGCAAACATGCGCAGCCAGTACAGAAGAACGCAAATTGCAATCGCATGCCATGTGACGCCCGACCAGATCGCCGCCACGCACCCTGCGTGGACCAGCAGAAACGGGAGAACCTGCGGGTACATGATGTCGTCGTGTTGCTGATCTGGATCGATATTGGCAGACACGATCGCGACCTCAGTTGCTTTCATGCGTGGGCCACCCGCCGGCAGACGGCTCGAGTCTTGGCTCAAGTCTTGGCCTTGGCGGACATTGCGCGCGGCGTGATAAAAGAACCCCGCGGCCGGTAAGCCGGTCGCGGGGTTCGCGAAACCAGAGGCTTTGCCAGTACATTCGTGGTCAAAGCAGCATGGCGCCGATTGCGGCAGCTTACGCAGCGCGCAGATTTTCCGCAGCAGATTTGCCGGTCCGGCGGTCTGCAACGATTTCAAAAGAAACCTTCTGTCCCTCGTTGAGGGTGCTCATGCCGGCGCGTTCGACCGCGCTGATATGAACGAAAACATCCTGGCTTCCCTGGTCCGGCTGAATGAAGCCGAAACCCTTTTGGCTGTTAAACCACTTCACAGTTCCCGTATTCATGGGAGATCGTCCTTTAAGATAGGTGTTGGGGACCGCGCTCAAGAGCGCGGCAAGCTTGGTCGAGATCTGGAGGGAGGGTCGTCAGTCAGGCGCGCTATCAGCGGCGAGGCCAAGTCGTTCGGCCGAAACTCGATAGCCCATACATGGCTATTATTCGATCATTTCGCAAGTGGATTTTGCGATCGTTGATTGCGGATCGGAATGTCTTCCAGCCGCGTCTGGCTAAGGGCTTTGGGTCCTGGCCCCGGTTTGGCGAGTCCCGCCTCGGCCCCTCACCCAAAATTCCCACTTCGCGCGAATTTCGACCGCTGCCCGTAAACTACGGGGAGAGGTGGGAGTCAACTCCCCGCCTTCAGCGCCTTGTCGATCTCGCCCTTGAGCACGGTCTCGATATTTTCCGGCGTGATCGGGCCGACCAGCTTGTAGAGGATGGTGCCGTCGCGCCCGACGACGAAGGTTTCCGGCACGCCATAAACGCCCCATTCGATCCCGGCGCGGCCGTTGCCGTCGGCGCCGACGATGGTGAAGGGATTGCCGTAGCGGCCGAGGAAGCGCCGCGCGTTGTCGGGGGCATCCTTGTAGTTGATGCCGACCAGCTGGAACCGCTTGTCCTTGGCAAGTTCGGTCAACAGCGGCGCCTCGTCATGGCAGGGCACGCACCAGGAGGCCCAGACGTTGACGAGGCTGACCTTGCCCTTGAACGATGCGGGGTCGAGGCCGGGCACGGCCGCGCCGTTGCTGGTGAGCCCCTCGATCGGCGGCAGCGCGGTTGGCGGCGCCGGATGGCCGATCAGGGCGGACGGAATCCGCGAGGGATCGCCGCCGCCGAGGCGAAACCAGAACAGCGCCGCAAGGCTTGCGAACAACACCAGCGGCAGCGCCATCATGACACTGCGGCGTCGCGGTGGCGTCACGGGAGTACTCAGCTCGCTCATCGGATCTCCGTCGCGCTGCGCCCGGAGCGCCTGACCACGCCACGCTGCTCGAGGTCGCGCAGGCGCCGGGTCTGGCCGCGATAGTCGATCGCGATCCAGCCGATCAGAGCCAGCACCACGGCGGCTGCCAGCAGATAGGAGGTCAGGATGAAGGAGGCGTAGGGGCCGAGCGCCATGCGTCTATGCCGTCCCGATTGTGGGTTTCAACGTGCCCTGGTCCCGTATCGCATCGCCCGAAGCCGTGCCGGCTTGCGACGCTTCAAATGTCTGCGACGCTTGCATCATCTGCAGGCTCCGCACCCGGCGGCGCAGGATCTCGTTGCGCATGGCGGCGAGATGCAGCGTGATGAACAGCAGCGAGAAGGCGATCGCCATCACCAGAAGTGGAATCAGGAAGGCGCGGTCGAGCGTGGGGCCGCCCATGCGCATCACCGAGGCCGGCTGGTGCAGCGTGTTCCACCAGTCGACCGAGAACTTGATGATCGGCAGATTGAGCGCGCCGACTAAAGTGAGAACCGCGGCGGCGCGGGCCGCGCGCGAGGGGTCCTCGACCGCGCGCCACAGCGCGATCAGGCCGAGATACATCAAAAACAGGATCAGCACCGAGGTCAGCCGCGCATCCCATTCCCAGTAGGTGCCCCACATCGGCCGGCCCCACAAAGAGCCCGTGACCAGGGCCAGGAAGGTGAAGGCCGCGCCGATCGGGGCCGCGGATTTCGCGGCGACGTCGGCGAGCGGATGCCGCCACACCAGCGTCCCCAGCGACGCGATGCTCATGACGCCCCAGACGAACATCGACAGCCACGCGTTCGGGACGTGGATGAACATGATCTTCACGGTGGCGCCCTGCTGATAATCGTCGGGCGCGAGCACCGATTGCGTAAGGCCGATCGCGAGCACGACAGCCGTGATCGCCGCCAGCCACGGCAGCACCCGCGCGGTCAGCGCCAGGAACCGCGTCGGATTGGCGAGATCGGTCAGTGTGTCGATCAGCTTCATGGCACCCTGATAATGGTCGTGAGCCTTGTAATGGCAGCCAGTCTAGCAGGCAATCAGCACGAAAGCCGGCTCGGAAAGTTGATCGGTGTCAACAGGATGTGGATGTCTCCAAATCAGTCGAGTCCGTGGCGCAGGCTGGCGGCCGCCGCGAACGGTCCGATCACCAAGCTGACCAGCGACAGCGCGCACAGGATCGAAAACGGCGCGCCGAACGTCAGCGGACCTGTGATCGCCGCCTGCGAAGCCGCCACGCCGAAGATCAGCACCGGGATCGAGAGTGGTAACACCAGCACCGCCAGCAATAATCCACCGCGATGCAGGGTCACGGCAAGCGCCGCCCCGATCATGCCGGTGAAGGTCAGCGCCGGTGTGCCAGCCAGCAGCGTCAGCGCCACCGCTCCGGTCGCGACCATGTCGAGATTGAGCAGCAGCCCGAGCACGGGCGTTGCGATCACCAGCGGCAGGCCGGCGGCAATCCAGTGCGCCAGCGCCTTGGCGGCGCAGCTGAGTTCCAGCGGGGTTCGGCTGGTCAGGATCAGGTCGAGCGAGCCGTCCTCATGGTCGGCCATGAACAGCCGGTCCAGCGTCAGCAGGCTGGCAAGCAGGGCGCCGAGCCAGAGGATCGCGGGGCCAAGGCGGGTCAGCAATGCCAGATCCGGCCCGACCGCGAACGGCATCAGAACCACGACGGTGAGGAAGAACAGGACACCGATCAGCGCGCCGCCGCCGACCCGCAGCGCGATTTGGATGTCGCGCCGAATCAGGGCTCCGAGCGCGCTCATGACGCGCCCCCGATCCGCAACTCGCGCGCCGCGATGCCCAGCGGCCCATGGGTGGCAGCGATGATCAGCCCGCCTCCTGCCAGATGGTCGCGCATCAGGCCGGCGAACATGGTCTGTCCTGAGGCATCGAGCGCGGTGGTCGGCTCGTCCAGCAGCCAGATCGGGCGGCGCACCGCGAGCAGCCTCGCCAAAGCGAGCCGGCGGCGCTGGCCGGCCGACAGGTACGCCGCCGGCAGATCCGCCGCATGGGAGAGCCCCACGCGATCGAGGCAATCCGCCGCGTCCGCGACCTCGCCGCCGAGGAAATTCCGCCAGAAGCCCAGGTTTTCCATCACGCTCAGCGCCGGTTTCTGCGCATCGCGGTGGCCGAGATAATGCGCCTGCTCGGGCAAGGTCAGCTCGGTATGGCCGCCCTCGATCTCGATGCTGCCGCCCCCCGGAGCCAGAAGCCCCGCGATCAGCCGCAACAGCGAGGTCTTGCCCGATCCGTTGCGGCCGGTGACCGCCAGCGCTTCGCCGCCGGAGATAGCGAAA
>Ga0307509_10006158_pt1 | contig 16265 bp, 23 predicted proteins | sample 10_EM_MG_FD_202245 | JGI IMG/M metagenome (GOLD analysis project Ga0307509, IMG submission 202245) | Populus trichocarpa ectomycorrhiza microbial communities from riparian zone in the Pacific Northwest, United States - 10_EM | ecosystem: Host-associated > Plants > Roots > Unclassified | place... | reverse complement strand
AGAAGAAGAAGAAGAAGAAGAAGAAAAGGGGGGCAGAGAGAAGCGACGAGCCTGGAGAGGGGATGGTATTTAAAGATTGGTGGGCAAAGGGAAGATATTAGCATGGATACCGAACGCTTCCAAGCGCTTAATGAGGAGATTGATGGACGTGACGAAAGTGCAGTCAGAGACATCACTGGCTCCGTCTCCGCCAGTGAGGATACCACAAACCCTACCAGTACCATCGGTGACGGCGGACCCAGAATCTCCACGGTCGCAGAACGGGCCGGATTTTGAGGTACGAGGAAACGCCCCCACCTCTTTCGACATCTTACCGGGCTTGCCATCAAGTCGTGATATTCGCGGAGGAAGGCACGGATGGTGTTGAGGCGGCCGACGGTAAGGTTTGAGGTGTTACCGTTCTTCAGAACCATAATAACCGGGTCGTTCTCGTGGTCCTTCGTCCTCTGGTTAGAGCTGAACATCTCTTGGTCGGTAGTAATTTATTCAATTGTAAGTTGCTTGCTAGGGGACGGGGAGGCGGGGGTATGGCAGCGAGGCCACTGCAGAGGGGAAATTCCTCTTCCGACTCGCCACAATTCCATCACGCAATGGAAGGTGTTGCGGGGATCGGAAGCCCACGGACGGCGGGCAAGGGTCGAGGAGCGGGGCCGCGGCGGGGCTTGCGTCATCGTGCATCATGGTCGACCGCTGTCCATCGTGAATATTTGAATGCTCAATCAACAAGGGTGGTGGTTCGGAACGTTCAAGAACGAAGATCACAAGAGACCTGTCGTGGGAATTCCAGTGGCGCTTCCCCAAAAAGAACAAGACCACCGCCTCCGTTTGAGGATGGAGGAGTAAGTACCCCAAATGGACCGCGAAGTAACACTGTAAACGCACCGAGTAACGGTCAGTCTTCTCCCTTGGGAATGATTATTTAATAATTAATCGCGTCGCCCATTAATGGTCAGCTCCCAAAACAAGTGCTGGTCAGAGCACCCATCTCCGTCCCTCCCGCTTGTCGTGCGTATCCCCCCAACTGATCGATTCCCATGGCCACGACGACCGTGCCAAATGAAGAGACCCCTCTGCTGGGTGGCCAACAAGCTTTGACCACAAAGGGAGTCGCCGAGCCCGAATCCGAAGTTGATACCCTGGCCGGTAGCCACACCCCAAGCGTTAAAAGTGGAACGAACGCCAATGGGGGACCGGACGCGGTCAAGAAAACACCCCTGCCTTGGCCTCAGTTATCCATCGTCTTGATCCTAGAGCTCGCAGAACCCTTGACTTCGCAGGTCATCTCTCCCGTGAGTTCCCCGATCGACTCCCCTTCTCATTTTCCGCTCTGGCGTCGTTTGGTACCGTATGAGGTTCAATCGACCGCTGACCGTCCCTTTTTTCACAGTTCGCACCCGAGGTCAGTTCGGAAAACTTCCCGGATTTGTGAATCGGCCAGTTGATTGTTGGGGACACTTTCATGTAGCTCATTCGAAGTTTGAATGTCGCCAAGGACGAGGCGGAGGTCGGATATTACGTCGGAATTATCGTAAGTGATTCATTCATTGGACCACGGTCATAGCGCTAAATTTGGCTTCTAGCAATCCTTGTTCTTTGCTACCCAAGCGTGCACCGTCTTGCATTGGAGTAGACTCTCGGACCATATCGGTCGGAAACCTGTCATTCTGACCGGTTTGTTCGGCCTCTCCCTCTCCATGTATTGCTTTGCGGTATCGAAGACCTATTGGGGTTTCGTCTTGAGGTACGACCCACAGGTTGGACCCTGAGAACATCGGGATTAACAGGTTTCCAGTCGCGCCTTGAATGGCGCACTCAATGGTAATATCGGAGTAATGAGAAGCGCAATTGTCGAGATGACCGACCATACCAACTTGTCCCGAGCCTATTCATACCAGCCGATCTCTTGGTCAATTGGCACGACTCTAGGGTGAGTTAGACTAGCCCTCCAAAGCGTTGAGTTTGCCTTTTGACGCGCCTGAAACAGGCCCATGATTGGAGGAGCGCTTTCGCGTCCGGCCGAACGGTTCCCCAACGTGTTTGGCAACAACGAGCTTTTGAAGGAGTATCCTTACTTCCTCCCTTGCGCTGTTCCTGCGACTTTTACGGCTGTCGTTTGGCTCGTGGCGTTTTTCTTCCTCAAGGAGGTCTGTGACTTTCCGGTCTCTTACACTCCAGGCCGCTGATGGAACGTCCCGATAGACGCACCCCTCACCGAAGCCCATTCTGGAGCTCATTCGTGGAGAGAAAAAGCGACTTGGATCGGAGGAAGGTCCTCTTCCCACCTCTGAAGCTCCGCCAAGGGATGTTCTCGAGGAACCTGCGTCACTGCGTAACCTCCTCACGCGAGATGTGATCGTCGCCTCTGCGAACTACTCCCTCCTTGCAATGGTCGACATAGCTTTTCGTACCCTGCTGCCCGTATTCCTCTCCACACCCATACCGGTCGGCGGTCTTGGGCTCGACCCCCCAGCGATCGGAACCATCATGTCCTTCTCCGGTATCCTGAACGGGGTCTTCACCCTGTTTCTCTTCTCATGGACGACGGACTATTTCGGGGTGAAATGGATATACCTTATTGGGGCGGTCGCTGTTGTCCCCTCCTTCGCTCTCTTCCCCATTATGAACTATCTGGCACGGGGTTCCGTCGAATGTGGTGGCAGGTTGGGGTTAGAAGTATGGGTTTTGGTTGGCTTGCAGGTTTTCATGCGGATGTTGAACGCCCAGTGTTACGGTACGTCCGTCCCAACGAAGTTGACCCGTCCGTCGAACTGTTTCCGTCCCTTGTCCATTTCAGGCGCAGTGTCCATCTTCATCGCCGCTGCTGCACCCAACAAGGCCTCTTTGGGAGCTACAAGTGGACTCGCTCAGCTGTCTGTGTCCATCGTACGTGCGGTAGGGCCCGCCCTGGCCAGCTTGGTGTACTCGCTGTCGATTGATGAGGACCATCATTACATGAACGGAGGGTTGGCGTATTACGTTACTGTGGCGTTGAGTTTGGGTGCGGTTTGGGTAGGGACGTTGTTGCCAAAGCATCCCTGGAAGAACGTGAACTAAGGCGGGGATGTCGCATGTTGACACCCCAGATATGTGGTTGCGAAGTGAGAAGGGGTCGATTGGGTGAGCTGAAGGCACCACCCTCCGACGGGCCAACCGTCAGTCCCCTCGCTTGAACGCTACCTTGGTGTGCAACTTCACCTGCAGGTTTTTAGTTCTTGCCTCCGCCTCGCGTAGGTGTAGCGAGTGTATATATTACATGAGGTTGCAAAGTATAGGTCTCGTTTCGCGTTGTTACGATCGGTGTTTCTCGACGGGTCTTCTGACACGAAGAGCGGCACTCCAACAAGGCCGGCTTCAATGAATGGGTGTGTTCTAGATCTCATCATACGCATCGCACCTCTTTCTTCTATTGCGTCACTAGTACTCCGTGGTCTCATCCCAAGGGCGGTTTGGATTTGAGCTTGTTATGTTGGTGTTTGCACATGGTTCAACACACCAACTGGACCATAGAAAATACAAGGAAGTAGTTTAGTCCACAAATTGCTATGGAGGGGAATGGTGGGAAGGTCAACTTCGACCGGGGGGACGGACACGGGCTCCGAAGCGGAAGGATCGCGGTGGTTTCGGTGAACGCCGCACTTGTCAATCCTTCCACCCGTCATAAAGACCTGATGAGACTCATTTTCTTGACAAGTGGCAGTTTGGTGGCGGCTTCCGTATCCGGGTGATGGTTGGAGCGAGACCATGATATGCTTCCGAGGTCAGTCCACCGAGTTCCGTCTCCTCTTGTCTATCTGGCTCGTGTGGGCTGCCGGAGGTATCTGGGGGCTGGATGACCAACCGCTGGCAGCGTCTCCGATTCCAATCCGAATTTTTCATCGGTTTCTGACGGTAGCGGTCCTTCCCGCAGTGCGGGAAGCCACTCTACACCCTGTGACCGTGTCTTGCGTTTTTACGTGCCACGCCGCTCCATCGCATGTTGGCTGGCACCTTGACTTTTGAGTGCCCACCCCCGTCTCCGATCCCGCCTCTACCTTCCTCCCCCCTCCTCCTTCCCGTGTTTCTCTTATATCCTCCCCGGCCGAACGAATCTCCGTGATGACAATAACCCTGCCAGATGAACGTACCCCGCTGCTGTGTGGTCAACAAGTTCCGGCTACAGGAAGAGTCGCGGATCCCGAACCCGAACCTGCTCCCCAGGCCGGTCCTTCAAACCAGAGCCGCCGTAGCCCAAGTACTGATGGAGGGTCGGAGGCTACCAAGAAAACACCCCTGCCGTGGGGTCAGCTATCCGTCGTCCTGTTCTTGCAGCTCGCGGAACCTTTGACTGCACAGGTCATCTCTCCGGTAGGTTCCACTTATCTTTCGCTTGGCGTTGATTGAAACCGGCCCGAACCGTCCCGACCTCTGTTTTTTTTTTTTTTTCGTAGTTTACACCCGAGGTCAGTTCGAGCAACTCACCACATTTGTGGAATCGACAAGTTAACCCTTGGGGGACGCTTTCGTGTAGCTCATCCGGAGGTTGGGTATCGTAAAGAACGAGGCGGAAGTCGGTTATTACGTTGGAATTATCGTAAGTTATCGGCGCACCAGTGGACTCGGATTGCGGTGTTGAGGATCCATACATTCGCTTCCAGCAATCCTTATTCTATGCCACCCAAGCATGCACAGTTATGCATTGGGGTGGACTTTCGGATCGTATCGGCCGAAAGCCGGTCATTTTGACCGGCCTGTTCGGTCTCGCACTCTCCATGTATTGCTTTGCGCTATCGAAGACCTTTTCGGGGTTCATATTGAGGTACAATCCATTGGTTAGACCATGAAAACCTCCGAACTAACAGGTTTCCAGCCGCGCTTTGAATGGTGCACTCAACGGCAACGTCGGAGTGATCAGGAGCATGCTTGTCGAGATGACTGATCACACGAACCTGTGCCTGGCCTATTCGTACCAGCCGATTGTATGGTCGACCGGCGCGACTCTAGGGTGAGTCCCCCTGACCCTCCCATCGTGTTCGAAGAATTGAGTTTGGCTCTTTGACACAACATTGCGTATTTGGAACAGACCCGTGATTGGGGGAGCACTTTCGCGTCCGGCCGAACGGTTTCCCAATTTGTTCGGTAACAACGAGTTTTTGAAGGAGTATCCTTACTTCCTCCCCTGTGCTGTCCCTGCAACATTCACGGTTATCGCTTGGCTCGTTGCGTTCTTCTTCCTCAAGGAGGTCTGTGACTCCCCGGTCTCTTACGTTCGACAGCGTTGATGATGGAACGCTCCGATAGACTCACCCCTCGCCGAAGCTCATTCGGGAGCTCCTTCGTGGAGGGAAAAGGCGAGTCGGATCGGAGGAAGACCCTCTTCTCGCCTCCGATGCCCCGTCCCAGAATCAATTCGAGGAACCTGTGTCGCTGCGTAACCTTCTCACGCGAGACGTGATCATCGCCACCGCGAACTGGGCACTCATTGCACTGGTTGACATATCTTTCCGCGCCTTGCAACCCGTATTCCTCTCGACACCCGTCGCAATCGGTGGTCTCGGGCTCGACCCTCCAGCGATCGGAACTATCCTGTCTTTCTCGGGTATTCTGAACGGGGTTTTCACCGTCTTCTTCTTCTCACGAATGACGGACTATTTTGGTGTGAAATGGGTGTACATGGTCGGCGTGAGCGCCGCTGTGCCCTCCTTTTCTCTCTTCCCCATCATGAACTACCTGGCTCGAAATTCCGTCGAGCGCAGCGATGGATTGGGGCTGGAGGTATGGGCCGCTGTCGGGTTGCAGGCCCTCATGGTGGTGTTGAATTCCACGTGTTACGGTACGTCCGCCTGAAGGAAGTTGAACTTTCACTGGAGCCGTTTCCTCCAGGCGCGGTGTCCATCTTCATCGCCACCGCCTCTCCCAATAAAGCGTCTTTAGGGGCTACGAACGGACTGGCTCAGCTCTCTGTGGCCATCATGCGCGCGATCGGACCAGCCCTGGTGAGCTCGATATACTCGCTATCGATCGACGAGGATCACCACTATATGAACGGTGGGCTGGTGTACTATATGACCGTGACGGTGAGTTTGGGTGCAATTTGGGTGGGGTCATTGTTGCCGAGGAACCCTTGGAAGGGTAAGAACTGAGGCGCAGTTGTGGGTCTCCCAAACCCCTCATTGTGTGCTTAGGCCCCCACAGATTCCACTTACTCATTTTCCCATTTCCTACCCCACTTACCCCCACTGCATCCTTTTTTACTGTACGAGAGATCCTTTGATTTGTGGCATCGCATATGACATGTAGGCGCCTCGAGAGATGTATGTAGGATTATGGATGAACTAGAACCTCACGGTTTCGTGCCCAAACCCTAATATGCGCCCGTGCATTGATAAGGTATGTTATGTGGTTGCTTAAGCGCGGAGGCGTTAGCGTTGGGGGCTAGAAGCCCCACCCTCCAACGCACTCTCCACCAATCACTTGTCACTTGAACGACTACCCCGGTTTGCAACTATGTCTCGGGGAGACGCCTCCGGACGTGAGATCTAGGCTCAGCGATGGGGACCGTCATCGTGATCTTCTTTCGGGACGTCCGCTGTGTGCTGGGGACTGTGAAGAATCTCACTTGGGATCGCTTCGCAGTTCCGATATGGTTACAATCGAGTCTGTTGCTTCGAACCCTACAAAGTGGGATGAAAGGAATCATCGTGATCGCCGAACCCAAATGAAATGCAGTTGCACGGTTTATAGCCACAGCGGTATCTCCAAGCCAACCGTGACGACCCGCTGACGAAAAAGTCCAGTAGCACTGCTTTTTCACCGGGGCCATCTCTCGCGCTCATGAAGATCGAGGGAGCCAAGGCGAGATACCGGCTGGCCCAGTTACCGCCCCCCAGAAACCAAACGTCTCCTCAGTGGTCCTGATACGCGAAACCATTCCGGCGACCCCCCTGCGGAGTTTCCGCACCGCGCACCGCTATTTTAAAAGCTTGAGAGGAGCACCCGGGCCCGGAAACCCCGTACGGTAATCGGGTGAGCGCTGAGCACGAAGCATCGGCAACGTTATAACTTAGCATTTCGATGATCGATGGATATCAAAACCAGGAAGCGGTGGAGTCCCTAGGGCTTCTCCAGTACTTATCTCAAGATTATCTCCCCCTTTCGAAGCCCAATTGACCCGTGTACAGAGATCAACGTCAACTCTTCCAAGCTGCGGGGGGGATCGATAAGTAACTATCACGCACTCCCGTGATTGCATCGACGTTGAAACAACCTCACCCGCTTCGAATTCGATATCACATTATCAGCATCACGGCGCCCCACCCCACTCCAGCCCAAGGGGTGACCCATTTCGAATTCGGGATCCCCGGAAGCGTTCCATTGCTGGACACAGGCTGGGGCGAGGATCTGATTCTGAAGGGCTCGTGGCGCATCGGGTATCGTTAGAATTTCATCGATCCCATCACTCCAGGGGAATTTTTTGTGATGGAGAGAGACCTCCACCCCCTGAGTGAGGGTGTACGCGCACGCGTCGGATTCTTGTCCGACAGGGCAGATGGCGGTACCGAGAGACATGAGGTTCTCCGGACCGAAGTGGCGGTGGTGACTTTTCAAGGAAACGTTCCACCGCTGGCAGAACCGAATAGAATTACAGGTGGCCGTCGCACACACCCCTTCCTTCTCCAAGTGTAGTGTGGTCTCGACCGAAGCACGTGGAGTGTATATACAGGTTCTCAAACAACACGCAACAACACGAAGACTAGGGGCCCAAGCATCTACATCGGCATGCTCCTATTTCGACGATCGAAATCTGAGCATAACAACGACCAAAACTCTAGGATTATGAGGAAGAGGAACAAGCGAGATATTAGGCGGGGGAAAGAAAAAGCTTTGCGGTGGCACATCCGGGAATGATAGGTTATACAAGTTGGATGATGGGAGGGAGCAGGTCCCGTGGTTTGTGTGGCTTATGGAATGTGGAAAACATGGAGGATGAGCGATGATGAAGCCGGACGGAACGCATAAATAGAGAGAAAAAGGGGGGGCAGTGGCGAAACAAAAAAACTGGTGGAGAGGGGGGAAAGCGCGCCACGGTGATGACGGGTGGGTGAAACAAATGGAATTTCTTGAGCGAGCACACACGAAGAGGAGGCTTGGAACGAGAGTAACGACCTGGGAGCTTGCGAGGAGGAACCTCAAACAAGCTCACAGACGCTCCTTCTCCCTTTCCATTTTCTTCTTCCTCTTCTCGTACTCGTGCATCTTCTCCTCACGGAGAGCTTGCTCATCCTCCTTCCGAGCAAGGCGGGCGCTGGACAAACACGCGGGGAACGGTGAACAGAAGTAAAAGGCCGAGAACTCTTGACAATACGAACCTTCTCAATTCCTCCTTCTCGAGGTCCATGGCGTCCGCCTCCATATCATCCTCGTCACTATCCACCGCGTTATTCACGTACGACGACCGATTCTTCCCGAACAGCTTCCAAATTTCTGATCGATAATCATCCCGGGGAGGTGGCGCGTACCGCTTCTTAGAGGGAGGGGAATCGTATTCCTCCTCATCCTCTGAGAAGGACGCGGATCGACGATTTCTCTTTCCCGCGGAGGAAGATGGAATGTGCGCTGACGGGCGGGGTTTAGATATACCAGAGCGAGGAAGTTTGGATGACGGACCGGATCTGGAGGTCGGACCGGGCCTCGATGGGCTCGGCCTCACGAGGTCCTTACTCTTGCCAAAAGAAGGAAGGCTCGATGTGGATGGCTTCTTGTTGAGGGCGGGTTTCGCCGACGAAGTAGGTGTATCGGAACGAGAGTCGTTGGCCGAAAGGTCCAAAGCGGCGGTGTCCTTGGCCAGGCCAGTTGTATCCTTCTTCTTGCCAAACCAATCGTTGAAGTCCTTGGCCTGTTCGCCGTTGAGCACGCGACCCTCCTTGATCCTTTCACGATCCCGGATGATCTCGTCGATGGTCCTCGTATCCCGCTTGTTGACGTTCAGTTTCTGAAGGGTATTCGGCATAGCTGCCAGCCGAGCCTTAACCGATTGAGTAGAAGAGCCGCCTGAGTTCTGGCTAGAGTCGGTGCCACCCATGTAGACGCCACCTCCCGGAAGGACCTTCCTCGATTTTTGGAATGGACCGGTTCCGACGGTGACCCTCTTCGTTCGACCAGCACCAAACTTGAGGTCCGCGACTCTCCTCCGTTCCCGTTTCTCCTCTCGAGTCAAGAATGTTCCACCGTCATCCTCGTCATCGGAAGGGAGCCTCTTCTTCCGCAGTTCGTCTCTAGAACCCGAGGTAACGCTGGGGTATGAGGGGCTCCTGGAGCGACTCGACTTCTTGACATTCCCCAGGAGCTTATCCCGAGCCAACGCCTCCTTCTTCTCCCTCAACCTCTCCTTCTCCTGGTTCAACTTCTCCTCTCGTTCCTTCTTCTCCCTCTCCCGTTTCTCGTCCTCAAAGTGTTTGAGCCGAAGGCGGTTCTCGAGCTCCTTTTCCTTCCGCTCCCGTTCGGCTCGTTTCCGGATCTCTTCCTCCTCCTTCCGCTTCTTCTCCGCTAGGGCCTGTTGAGCGGCTCGTTGTGAGGCCTGCGTGTTCGAGGCGCTGATCGCCATGAGGGTGGCGAATGTCGAAGTCATGGTTTATCGGTTATCCCAGCCCTTGTTCGTTTCTGGGTGGGGCCGTACGGGTTATATGGTCGTATGCGTAGTAGTGGCGGTGGTTGGCAGATGAGAGGGGAATAAGCGGGATTGTGTAGTGGGATCACGAAAAGTCGTACGCCGGCGCAAAAAGATGGCAAAGGAAGAACAGATGAAAACGAAAGCGAGGAACCGTGGAGAGAGCGTGGACACTGAGCAAAAGGGTGGTCAACGAAGGGCCCTTTCGCTTGGTTCGGAGGAGAAGATAGACCCGATATTCGCCTGACCGCTTATCCCGCACGAGAGATGTGTGGAAACCAAAGAACCGCGAGGCAGGCGAGACCGAACAGGGTGGTAGTTGGAAGAAAAGACCAAGAGTGAAACGTTCTTCCCTGTCCGCGCCGCACCGCAACACACTCCTTCGACTGAGAAGAAAAATATATTTGGAGGCAACCGCCACTGGGAACGTGGCCCAACCCGCGCTGTTTGGTCTTGTTTACCACAGACCCACCCTGGCAACGGAAATGCCAAAAGGCGATATGCAGATTACGATTCGGGACGCATGCATGCAATGGATAGACTGCGCTGGGCTATGTACACGCATGCTTGCCTGCACGCGAATCAGCTACCTGCAACACAGAGGCAGGAGTCTCATCTGACTCCCCAAGGTGCAGCGGTGATTATGTCGAACGATTCTGATTATCGATTATCGACCCACACACGTCATTCCCGCGGTTTTGAGGAAAACAAACAAACGGGGTGGACACGCCAGGCTAAAACAACTCAAACACCCCAGCCGGTCTGCTAGGATACACCGGTGGGGTGCGTGTTGTTTGAGTGCCAAAGACACAACATAACGTCACTCTACCCTTATGACTGACTGCCGATCGTGTCTCACACCTTCACTTCCCCCATGTTGCCCCCCCCAAGAGACGGCCGTCCATCAAGATGGAGCCCAGGTGAGGCTAGTGCGTTGGGGGGTAAAGCCCTTGACCCTCCCTATGAACGCCTTCGTCCATCACAAAGACATCTGTTGGTTCCTGCGCCGACAAACGCAAAACAGTAAGTCTTCCTCCTTCCAAAGTCCTAAGTACATTTTGGGTGCGTCTATATGCAACATGTGATATCACGATGGAAGAATCTCTAGTGTGGAAATGTCGTAATGGGGTAAGTGGGGCAATGAGATGAGGAAACCCCCTGGAGCAGCCAGAGGACGAAAAAGTGTACAGTGCAAGCGCACGATGGTAAAATTTGGAGATCCACAGCCGCACCTCAGTTCTTACCCTTCCAGGGATTCTTCGGCAACAACAATCCCATCCAAATTGCACCCAAACTCAGCGCCACGGTCACACAATACACCAACCCTCCGTTCATATAGTGATGGGTCTCATCAATCGACAACGAATATATCGAGCTTGCCAGGGCGGGTCCGATCGCGCGCACGATGGACACAGACAGCTGAGCGAACCCATTCGTAGCCCCCAAAGAGGCCTTGTTGGGCGCGGCGGCGGCGATGAAGATGAAGACTGCGGCTGAGCCGGCGAACAAGCGAGGTGAACAGATCTGTTGACAGTGTGATCACGTTGGAGCGGACGTACCATAGGACATACAAAGAAGTACCACCAGGACAACCTGTAAACCGACGGCAACCCATACCTCCAACCCCAGCTCACCACTGCGCTCAATGGAGTTTCGTGCCAGAAGATTGATGATGGGGAACAGTGTGAAACAGGGTACAGCAGCCGTCGTCCCAATCAGATACACCCATCTCACACCAAAATAGTCCGCCATCCGTGAGAAGAAGCAGACAGTGAAAAAGCCGTTCAGAATGCCGAACGAAGACATGATGGTTCCGATCGCTGGAGGGTCGAGCCCGAGGCCACCGAGTGCAATGGGTGTGGAAAGGAACACGGGCTGCAGGGTACGAAAAGATATGTCGACCAACCCAAGGAAGGAGTAGTTCGCAGAGGCGACGATCACATCTCGTGTGAGAAGGTTGCGCAGCGACACAGGTTCCCCGAGTTGCTTCAGAGACGGGGCATCGGAGGCAAGAAGAGGATCTTCCTCTGATCCAACTCGCTTTTTCTCTCCGCGGAGGAGCTCCCGGATCGGCTTCGGCGAGGGGTGAGTCTATCGGAGCGTTCCATCATCAATGTAGTCGGGTGTCAGGACCGGAGAGCACAAACCTCTTTGAGAAAGAAAAACGCCATGAGCCAGGCAACGACCGCAAAGGTTGCAGGGACTGCACAAGGCAGGAAATAAGGATGCTCCTTCAAAAACTTGCTATTGCCGAAAACGTTGGGGAACCGTTCGGCCGGGCGAGAAAGTGCTCCTCCGATGACGGGTCTATTCCAGATATGCAAAGTTGTGTCAAAGAAGCAAACTCAATCTCTCGCGCGAACAAAGGGGATCAGGGGAACTCACCCTAGAGCCGAGCCGGTGGACCAAGCAATCGGCTGGTATGAATAAGCCAGGGACATGTTTGTATGGTCAGTCATCTCAGCAATTATGCTCCTGATCACTCCAATATTGCCATTGAGTGCACCATTCAAGGCGCGGCTGTAAGTCTGTTAGCTGGGAAGTTTTCAGGGTCTGTCATGTGAGTCGTACCTGAAGACGAATCCCCAAAAGGTCTTCGATAATGCAAAGCAGTACATGGAGAGCGAGAGACCGAACAGGCCAATCAGAATGACAGGTTTTCGACCGATACGGTCCGAAAGCCTACTCCAGTGCAAGACTGTGCATGCTTGGGTGGCGAAGAATAAGGAATGCTGAGAGAAAAAGTACGTATTATCAACACCACGATCGGAGTTCGGATGTGTCGGTTTGCTTACGATGATCCCAACGTAGAAACCGACCTCCGCCTCGCCCTTTGCAACGCCCAAACTTCGAATGAGCTGCACGAAGGTGACCCCAAGGGTTAACTGGTCGTTTTGACAGATCTGGGGGGTTATCCGAACTGACCTCTGGTGCAAACTACGAAACAGGGTGTTCAGCGCTCAATTAAAATCTCTCCGTTCGGTGTCAAACGACCCCGAAGCAAAGATAAGAACAAGAACCGACTCCGAGGAACTCACTGGAGAGATAACTTGCGCAGTCAGGGGTTCTGCGAGGAGCAGGAATAAGGTTAGGGAAAACTGAGCCCAAGGCAGGGGTGTTTTCTTGACCACGTCTGGACTTCCATTCCTTCCACCCTTAAGGCCAGGGGCGGGGCTGATCTGGTTTGAGAGACCGGCCAGCGTGACAGCTTCGGGCTCGGGATCGGTGACCCTCTCTATAGCCGAAACCTGTTGATCTCTCAGCAGAGGAGTCTCTTCATTTGCGGCGACGGTCGCGGTCATGGAGATTCGCCAAGTTGGGGGAGTCACAAAAGGAACACGAGAAGGAGGAGGGGAGGAAAAAAGTGGTGCACAGGAAAGAAGTTGAACAATCTATACTCCATCCGCTATTTGGATCAGCCAGATGACTTGCTCTTCTAGTACGCGAGGTGGGATTCGTAATAAAGTCAGGAGAAACGCTGGTCACAAACCCACAATTAGTAATGCACTCACATCTGATCCTCCTCACCCCCGCAATGGCAATCCTAGCTTCGGCCGAGCAAGCGAAACACATCGTGGCCGGCCGCAGTCATCTCGCCTCAAAAGGGTGCACACTGGGCCTTGAGACCTTGAGGAGTCGGACGTCACCCCGTCACCTTGACGAGCGGCGGCGGCTACAGTCAAGCTCCAGGCCGAGTGTGGCTCGCGTCCGACCCGTCGGCAGCGGGCGTCACACATGAACCGTCCGGGGCGGAACAGATTTCGGCTCATATCGGCTTTTCGGCCGCATCAGCCCGTTAATCTCATGATGGCGCCTCCGATGAAGCTTGCCTCGAGTTTATCCTCTGGGTTTCTCGGCGTCGGTGAGGAATGACCGGCACTTGTCTTTTTGTGGCACGCGTTTCACGACGAGAGCATCGCTGCGCCACTGCTGCGTGGATGCGTCACCATTCTTGGACAGCCTGGATTCCATTCGTCGGTCCGGAATATTACACACGGTATCCATGCTGGCAGGTGACTCCACCTGCCACTCCGCGCAGTGCCCAACTACGGCCACATCTAACTGAGTTGTCTCTGGTTATTATTCAGGATCCTTGATCCGTTCCACGGTTTCGCGTTTGTGACGTTCATCGACAAAGCGGCGCCCAGTGGCCATGGACTTTGTATACTTTGTCCGTTGTGGCTTGCACGGTGGCAAAAGGCCAACGGTTCGAAAGCACCCATGCCCACCTAGGTGATACAAAATGGGTGTTCGTCGCGTCTCCCCCCCCCTCTCCACGCCAACTAGCCACAGGTAGCCCCACAAGCACAGACGGCGCTCTGTGATGTCTCCGATCAGTGCGCCCAGGCAACGTCAAAGTCAAACTGGGTCCGGCGATGGGATAGTCGACGGCCGGGGATCCGGTTCAACCTTGTTGGAAGTTCCGAAGGAGAGGGCGGTAGGGCTCAAAAAATGGAAAAGTCTCACGAGGATGTTCGACCCGAAGGAAAAGTCGAGCCCACCATTGCGTCAGACGCCGCTCGCGATCAATGTAAGCCGACGTTCATTTGGCTGTGATCCTGCCGGACCCGCAACTGTATAGCGCGCATTGTCGCTCACACCCCAGATCATTCCCAGATTTCATACTTACCGCCTTGGTTCTTTATCTAGATCGATAGGGCGAATAGGGTCCCTGATGACATCGACCAACTCACAGATTCGGACTTTACACATTCCTTGTGCTATTCACCCGAACTTGCGGCAATCGTTTCGTCCGGGGGGCGATCCAAACGGTGGGCGTTCTGTTTGACACCGTGAGTCACGCCACCGTTTTCTGCTTTTTTTCCGGATGTGGGGACACGAACATCCAACCGAACAACGTCAATCTAACTTGATTTGCTCGCGCACCTGTGTGTGTAGGACGCCGGGAGAACAGAACGGACGGTTCTTCCCGGGCAGTCCCCACCGGGATATGGGCGATATGTCCGACAGGGGCTTGACACCGGAAGAGGAGGGGGACCGACGACCGACCTTGTACCTCGTTCTAGATCCGGATCAAGATCCGTCGAGTTCGTCCGAGGCTATAATGCTGGTCGGAACGAAGGAAGAGCTTCGCAGCAAGACAGGGGGCGATGATGTGCTCGGAAAAGGGGTGTAATCGTTCCACCCGACCTTTCTGCCGTTGTGCTGTGGATTGGCCAATTACCCTGGGACGTGCACAGACCGACCCAAACGGGGATGTCTCGGAATGAGTTGGCCTGTTCACGTTATCAAGAATACACACGAGGCGGCGCTTGGCGATATCTGTGCATCTTGACAAGTGCTGCACTCTGTGTTTGCCATTCATTCTCCACAGATACAAAGGGACCGCTCGTATTAACTTGATGGACAGCATGTGTAGTAGGGCTAATAGTTATAGATGATCCGACAAACGTCGCGAGTCGGAGAGGGAGCGCACGGGTGGGCGAGCACACGTACTCCTCGATGACAAGACGAGGACCCCAGGGCCCGGGACAGACATGATCCAGGCGCGAACCAGAAGAGTGGATGGGTGAGATTGATCATCGAGATCGCCATCACCACCCACCATGGTGTCATCAAATTCACACGTGGTTTACCGAATACCCCCTGCCCTTTTAAGGAAGTGGCCCTGCCCAGCCACGTCTCGTGTTATAAATTCGTTTCTGGCCTTTGCCGCCAAGCGCTTTCCTCCCCTTCTTCTCATCCCAGCCTTCCTCGTCGTCCTCGCCGTCCTCTAAATATCCTCAGTAATTCCCAGCAAAATATTTTGAGTTATGCCTGGCTCTTTAATTTACGACTCTACCCTCGCCCACCTCCATCCATCCCACCCGACCCCTCCCTCTACCCTACCCGCCCGCAGTAGACAAGACCAGCTGTTGTTCCAGGACGTCCAGAACCTCTACCATCCCAGCCCCTTTGACCGCCGCCCGACGCCGCCCATCTCCCTCTACGGCAACCTGCAACCTCACCCCAACGACGTGGCCGCCGGCTTCCAGCACCACATGTCCAGGTCAGAACGTTCCAGGAAGGCGATGAGCGTCCCTGTCAGGCACCCCTCATCCGTCCCCACGTCCCCCTCCCAGAACACTTTCCGGTCCCCCCACTACGGAGATATCGGTCCTGCGTCCTCTCAACGTTCCGTTCCATGGGGTCACGACGAGGTAATCGCCGAGTTCTCCCCTCGCGATCAGCTTGCCTTGAAGCACCTCCTGTCCTCCATTCCGAACCAGAGCCGGTCCTCCCCTCGTCCCCTGTCTACTCAGAACCCCCTTCCCCCCAGGCTCAAGGTGAACCAGAGGCAATCCCGATCCAGGAACTGGCGTTCCAACGATGCCGAGTCTCTCCCGCCCCGCTTTCGTGCTTCCCAACCCTCCCCCAGCCCACGTGTTCCCTCGCCTCCCCACAACCCGCCCTGGAATCGCCCGCCTCATGCTCACCTTTCGAGGGTAGATGTCTCCAACAACGTCCCAGTCTTGTCTCATCTTCCAGCTCAACTTTCTCAACCTCAACACCTCTCTCCCTTCCAGCAATCAAATGTATCATATCGTCCCCAGCAAACCATCGATACCAGACGTGTTCAACAACCCAAACGTATAGATGTATCTTCAATGGCCAAGACTCT
>Ga0307509_10006157_pt1 | contig 16268 bp, 12 predicted proteins | sample 10_EM_MG_FD_202245 | JGI IMG/M metagenome (GOLD analysis project Ga0307509, IMG submission 202245) | Populus trichocarpa ectomycorrhiza microbial communities from riparian zone in the Pacific Northwest, United States - 10_EM | ecosystem: Host-associated > Plants > Roots > Unclassified | place... | reverse complement strand
GTGGTGGGGTGAGGGTGAAGCAACGAATTATGGTGGAATACTGAATAGAAGAAAGGCCACAGAGGAGGGGGGACGAGTGAGCAACTGTTTCATGGATAGGCGTGAGGGGGAAGTGTGCAAGCGTGCGAGAGTCCTTCGAGGAACGTCAGACGGGGGGGGGGAAGAACTTTGTGTTGAGAAAGAAGTAGGAGTAAAAAGGGTAGAGGAGTGGAGAAAAGAGGAGGGTGAGAGTAACGAGAGGGAGGGAGGGAGGGAAGGGGAGACTGGCGGACTGACTGATTGACTGAGAAACTCCGGAGGATGAGAGAGGCCGGACAAGAATACAGAGAAAGGCAGCACAGGGAACTAACTGCGGCCAGAAGTTAGAAGCAAAGTGGGCGGGCGCGCGACCGCGCTAGCCCGAAAGTGGCACCTTGCAGCCTCATTTTCCACCAATTAAAGCTGACTACTGTGACCCTGCAAGATTTGCAACGAAATGTCAATTATCGGGGAGAAGACTTCTCGCGTGAATACAGATGGACTCACTATTCGCCTACGATCGTCACCGTACCCATTAATGCGGCATTCTCAACATGTTTTTTGATATCCGCTCCGTGAACGGCGGTCGTGGGGTCAGAATACGGCTTCATCTCAAGGGGGAAGTAGGGAAGCCAAAGCAGCGAGAGCAGCAGCAACAGCAACCGCCAGTTATCCACCCCTCTTCATCTTCTCAGCCGGTGTACCGTTGTTTTTTCCGGCGCAGGGTCTCCAGGGCATAACAGTAAAGAAACAAAAAAAATCCATCTCTTTCTCTTTCTTTTATTATCATGACATTTCTCGATAATTCTCGATAATAGATGTTTCTAGAGGGGGGGAGTTGTTGTTGTTGAAAGCCGGGAACGTGGAGCTTGAAAAACGATTTGTTCCGGGCTGGTACTGTAGTCACGACTGTGGCCTTTTTCTTTCTTTTTTTTTTTGTTGCCCTTTGGAGGAGGGGATACCGGTACCGGTATTCGAGTAGGGGCGAAACGTAAATTTAGGTCATGGGAACTGGGGTGAGCTGGGAAGAAGGGAAGGACAAATGTCAAAATCCACAAACGAGGTTTGAGGAAAAGCGGCTCTGGAAGGGACTCTAGATTAACCCATAACGGAACCCAATTGGTGATGACGAGTTGGTGTTACCGGCGTGTACTCCTATGAGCAGCAAGAAGGAAGAAAAAAAAACACTGCATTTCTTGGCATTAGACATCCTTCCTCCTCAAAGACTCGTTCGAATACCGGTACAGCATGTCCACCATCGAGCTCTCTTGCCTTCCCCCGTTCCTGGCCCTGAGATCCGACGCTTTTCTTCCTTTTTCCTCCGATGATATTTTATTATCGATTTCGGAGAGGTCGTCAGTGCTAGAATTTCTTAAAGATTTTATTTATATATTTTTTTACCTCGAGCGCAATTTCCCATAGCCCACTTCCTGCTTTTAGTTGTATGAGCTCCACCTTCCTTGGTCGGGGAACCAATCCGGGTCTCCGCTGTGGCGTCGGAGGGGGAAAAAATTGAGAAAGTTGAAGAACTGACAAACTGACGACCTTCTCGAAATCGATACCTGCAGCGTCGCCATTCACCTCGACAGTTGCCCCGATAGTGAACAATGCTGGGAAACGGCGATTTTTTATGCCGATCTGATGTGGATAAAGAGCTCGAGAGCTCACTGTCCGCTAGGATCTGGCAGGGGTCGAAAGTTCATATATCTGTTAAATATGTTTTTTCTCATCTCGATGAAGATTGAAGGTGCGAATTAATATTGCCCTTTAGAGCTGTTGGTCATAATATGGTGCAAGGACTTATTGAGGCTCTTCTGCGTGCCGCATTGTCTGCCTGCTGCTGTTTGACTCCGACTGGACAGTTGATGCTCCTGCAAGTTGTGAGGGGACCCAACGGCCTCCGTTCGTTCGTTCCTATTGGTGCTTCCCTTGTGTGAACTTTTGCGTTTGTTTTCCACCCTGTTTGGTATCAATGGGACTGTTTTCCACTTCTGAAATTCAACTTTAGCATGATCGGTGCATGATAAACGGGTTGAAGAATGTGCCAACAACCACTCTGCAACGCATATATGTATCATACAGGTCAAAAATGGCTTCATAAATATGGAAAGCGGCAGTCCATAAACCGTCGGCACGGTTCTGGTCTGATGGAATTTTTTGGTTGGGTGTTCTCCACCACATCGGGCACTCGGACGCCAGTACCTGGAGCCCGGGTCTCGACAATAAGGCGTCATGGGAATCCAGGTACGGCGCAATCCCATGTCTCATTCTGTAAGCCCGAGGATGTAAAGCAAAATAATAATAATTAATTCTCTGAACAAACAAAACACTGGGTACACTACTGTATCATGCGTTCACTAAGGGAAAGGGTATCTAGACACATGACGAAGGATATTAATTCATTAGCCCAGACTCAGCATACCAGTTGTCTGATATCAACTCGGATCAGGGGAAACCCTTTGCATGAGATTATTTCATCATGAGGGGGATCAGCTTAAGGCTGCCATGGGGCGGCCTTGTAATGGACAGGTTGTGGTCAACTTGCGGCTATTTAAGGACAGTATTCACCTAGTGGTCAGGAATGACATGAAGATAGGGATCTAATTTTCCGGTGGGGGTATGGGCATTCAAGTCCAAGAAGTGTCGTGGAATAAGCAGCTGTATCCAAATATTAAAATACGGAAATGAGGATTTGGGGCTGCTTAACCTCTGGTAAAGTCGAAGGAGTACGGTATGATACGCCAATTAAATTTAAGGATTTTAAAGGAGAAGATGGCCAGATGGCCCCCAGCGGACACCACTGGGCTGTGGTTCTTGAGGGGGGGGGTGTGGGACCAGCTTGCCCTATCAAGTAGTGCCGAGACTAAAACCCAGAGAGACTCCAGCCAGCAGGTCCCACCTCACCACTCAACTCAACTTACCACGCTTTGGAGAATACCCACTCCAGACCCTCACATCTCTCCTACTTTCTCTCTTTCTGCTGTATCATCTCTCCCTACAGCTACATCCCCTCTATCGACTTTAATCGACTGTTATCTACCTATCTTTCCCGAGCCTTAACTTCCACCTCGTTTGTCTGGTGTTCTGACCATCTTTGAATTGCCCCTCTCATTCCGGAAGGCAAGTTCCCCCTCCTCCGTATTCTTGGATAGGCTTTTTTTCCCTCTACATATAGATAAACGATGACATGCGTGTCCCTGTCGCATACTTGATCTCTTAAAAAGATACTTCTATTGGTGCTCTTGACTGACAAGTTTCTTGCACTTTCATCCAGGTAACCAACCTCCAATACCTACTCCCCAGGACACTTTGTTGGCCAATATACAATTGTGTGTACACGGACTAGAAATTATCAACTCCCCTACCGCCAACATGTCGGCCGCTGTGGGTACGGAATATCCCTGTCTATCCTTTTTCCCGCCCCTCCTCTTGTAGGACCCCTCCGCACTTAACCCCATTCCTCCCCAGATATGCCTATTGCAGCAATTCTACATATCAATACAAAGGAAGTGCTGGACTCAAATAAATATTTTGTGGGGAACAACAGATACTAGTTACAGTTTGGTTCATGGGCGGCCCATCAGACCTCTTCCGAAACGCCGCCTTCGTTCCCGATTGTCCGACGATACCAATGCCGCTTTGTTTGGGCCCCCTCAACAACCAACCACCCCACTATTCTACTTCCCCTATAACAATTATGCTGGTGATCAAGCCATTGGTGGGGCTAGTGTTTCTTCTGGGTTTGGTTTGGGACAACATAGTACAGGAGATAATCTTCAAGATTCCTCAGATGAGGAGGATAACTCCAATGCATCTGTGTCGCGTGGGGTCGGCAGCGGGGCTTCGGGAGCTTCGGAGAACACGCCAAGTCAGCCGGATTCTTATGAATGGTCAGAGAACACCAACAACAAAAAGAAGAGGAAGATTCCAACGCCGGCGAATCCTGGAGGCAGCAGCGGGGGTAACGGAGGAGGTGGGGGTGGTGGTGGCTCACATTCATCACCGGGCTTCTTGCCCACATCATCCACACCTACCCCTCGAAATCGTTGGAAGTCTAGTGGGCCATCTCAGCGTTCTCCACTGTCTACTATATCTACTGGAAATCAGGGCTCTTTGAGAAGGACTGGTCGACGTTATCCATCTTCTCCTTCAGTAGAGACCTTTACCAAGAGACCTCCCGATAGACGATCCTCCAGTAGTGATCCTGTCACACCCTCGAAAGGCAGTCGTCGTAATGGTGGTGCGGTGGGGGGTGTAGGATCGCCAAAACAAACTCAATTTACTTTTGTCTGCGAGTCACCAGTATCCACAAGCCTAGCGTTTTCCTCTGCAAGCTATAAGTCCACGAATTCAAATACACCAGGTGATGGCTCTGGGTACCCAAAGCCCATGCATACTGTAGGCACTCAGACCTCCCCAAGCATATCAAATACGAACGCAAATTATCCTCCAGCTCCACAACAACCTAAAAAAAAGTCCGGACAAGCTAGGTCTGCTACCTCGAGACGAGATTATGCCCTACAGAGACGCCGCCGCCAGGAAGCCGCGGGTGGGGGGAATGGTAATGGCGAAATTTGGATTTGCGAGTTTTGCGAATATGAATCTATATTTGGTGAGGCTCCAGAGGCCCTTATGCGGCAGTATGAGATCAAGGACCGTAAGGAACGACGGAGGCTGGCTGAGAAAAGGCGCCTTCTGGAGAAAGCAAAACAAAAAGGAAAGAAAAATTCTAGCAAAAATGGACCTAGCAAGAAAGGTAGTTATGGTAACGGTGTGCATCACGGTATCAATTCCGGGACTGCACCCCCACCACCCCCTCCTAGCACTACCGATTCTCAAGGCACCCAAAGCGACAATACCCCACTTGCCAGTGCGGCCCATACGCCGGCTTTGAAGCCCCAGAGACACAGCCAGCAGGTGCAGACCGAGGCTTACCTGGAAGACACCGATAGTCATGTCAGTGGAGGAAGAGGAGCAAACGGGACTTGTGGAGCAGGCGCGGGAGCAAAAAACGGTGGCGGAGGAGGAACTAGCCTCGGCCCCTCGTAGCAATTTGGGCAGTGGAGGTGGAACCTAGCTATCCGCCTTCATTCCTTAATTTGGTGGGCTATTTGGCCGAGCTTTTGTTTTTATTTCCTTCGTGGTTATCTCTTCCCGTCTTTTCTTTCCGTATGGCTCTTGGGGCCTGGGGCCGACGGTATGATGGAAATCCCCAAGGCGTAATTGGGGGTTTCCACTTGTTCATCCCGGCTATGGGCCAGATTTATTTTCTTCTGATCTTTTCGTTATTGCTAATCCCCACTTATTGCCTTTCTTATCCATTCATTCATTCCTTCCATTGTTCTGGTCTAAGGTTAAAACAAGTGTTTGGTGGTTTTAATTCGTAGATTGTGGGCTCAGGGCTCTGAGAATTTGGGTTGTTTCCAACAAGTCGAGTTCCGACGACTGTATCTTCTTTGCTGCCCTGTTTTTCCTCCTATCCAGCTAGGTGGTATCGCCTTTCGCAACACGCCTTTCTAACTTACCTATAGGTTGCGAGGAGTCTGACCTTTCTCTTCTAACGGCTTAATCGGCGTAGGATCGAGTGCGTAGGAGACAGGCAAGGTGTTTTTGTGGGGTTTGCAGAAAGCAAAAGTTATGTTTTTATGGCATATCGGGGATATGGTATGTGGGGCGGGTTATGGTACTTTGGGGATTCGCGCTGGGAGCCTGGTATGGCCCAGGGCGGAGCAGTAGAACTAAATTTGATAGCCGCAAGGTACTTCTGCTCAATTATTTTACATGCTTCAAATCCTAGTTGCCACTATGTGCCATGCTACCTACTGTACTCGAGTACGACAGTAACTCGAAACTTGTAGCGTATTATAATGATGAGACGGCTTGCGCTAACTGTCATTGATACGGTGCCTGGGATGCCAAACTGGGAAGAATGGCTTCTGAGGCCCTAAGTTAGACTTGGAGTAGTTTTAGGGTTAGGGTAGAGAAAAAAGTGGAAGAGGCTCTCGAGTTAATCCAGGAATCCTTCGGCTCACAAGTTACCACCCCCATTGTTTCCGAGCAACAAATCCCACGATCATAATCTGCCATCGTTAATAAGTTTGTTGTCATGACCCTCTTACAATTATAAGACTAGTTTATAGTCTTGCTTACCACTAAGTTACCCCTCTAGCTAGAAAGCCGATTCATTTCCCCCGCCAACAACCCCACCACCGCCTGTGATCCAGCACATCAAGTAAACAACCCCACATCATGGCATTTGCAGGGCAGACACCCACAATCATTGTGCTAAAGGAGGGTGAGAGAGCTCTTATCTATTTTTCTACTTTCCTCTAGAATCTATAAGGGACGGATAAGCTGACCTTCGGGGTGTCCTCTCAAATAGGGACCGATGCATCACAGGGCCGTGGTCAAATAATTTCCAACATCAACGCATGTCTGGCCGTCCAGAACACCATCAAGAGTACTTTGGGCCCCTATGGCGGTGATCTCCTGTTGGTTGATGCCAACGGTAAGCAAACCATTACAAATGATGGAGCTACCGTAATGAAGGTTTGTGCCTAAATCCTATTGATACTACAGCCACCGGTTGTCTGATATATTGGGGTGTAGCTATTAGAAATCGTACACCCCGCTGCAAGGATATTAACGGATATCGCTAGATCGCAAGATGCCGAAGTTGGGGATGGGACTACTTCCGTAGTAGTATTAGCCGGTGAAATACTCAAGGAGAGCAAACCCTTTATTGAAGAAGGCGTCAGCTCTCAGATTATTATCAAGGGGTTCAGGACTGCGGCTAGGTTGGCAGAGAACAAGATCAAGGAGATCGCAGTGCGGATCGAGAAGGGTGACCGGCGTGATACTTTGTTAAAACTGGCCACCACCGCCATGTCTTCGAAGTTGATAAAATCTAATTCGAGCTTCTTCTCAAAGAGTACATCCACCCCCGACGAGTTGGAATATACAAGTTATCCAGTGTGTAGTTGCTGATGGAACATCTAGTGTGCGTCGATGCGGTTATGTCCTTGGACCAAGAGTCACTGAGCGAGAAACTTATCGGTATCAAGAAGGTTCCGGGTGGTGGTTTACAAGACTCACTGTTCGTCAATGGTGTCGCGTTTAAGAAGACGGTGGGTATATCCTCCTTGCATCGCAATTGATGACTGACTTTAGCAGTTCTCCTACGCTGGTTTTGAACAACAACCTAAATCTTTCAACAGCCCAAAGATTGTATGTTTGAATGTCGAGTTAGAGCTGAGTGAGTCCTCCGAACCTCCAGGATATATTATCGGTCTAACGATGGTCACAGAGAGTGAGAAAGACAACGCCGAGGTTCGAGTAGAGCAGGTTTCGGAATATCAAGCAATAGTAGATGCAGAATGGCAAATAATTTTCCAGAAGATGGAGGCTCTAGCCAATACCGGAGCTAAGATTGTTCTCTCGAAACTACCCATCGGCGATCTCGCTACACAGTAAGTCAGGCATCAGACGATATGTAATATTGAAGCTCTGCTGAGATTCTCTACAGATACTTTGCTGACAGAGATATCTTCTGTGCTGGGCGAGTTGCCTCTGAAGATATGGACCGCGTCATTCAAGCCGTTGGCGGTGCTATACAATCTACTTGCTCGGATATCCGTGAGGAACATCTCGGATGTTGCGAACGCTTTGAAGAGCGGCAGATTGGTGGTGAACGTTACAATTTCTTCGAGGGCTGCCCACAAGCGAAGACCTGCACACTCGTGCTCCGTGGAGGAGCAGAGCAATTCATTGCAGAAGTGGAGCGTTCCCTTCACGACGCTATCATGATTGTCAAGAAAGCCATCAAGAACGACTACATAGTTGCCGGAGGTGGTGCCATTGAGATGGAGCTCTCGAAATATCTTCGCGAGTACTCCCGCACTATCGCTGGAAAACAGCAATTGATTATCGGGGCTTTCGCAAAGGCTCTTGAGATTATCCCGAGACAGCTATGCGACAATGCTGGCTTTGATGCTACGGATATCCTCAACAAGCTTCGCATGCGTCATGGCAAAGGCGAGACTTGGGCTGGTGTGGACATCTTTAACGAGGACATTGCTAACAATCTGGAAAAATTTGTCTGGGAGCCTACTGCAGTTAAGGTCAATGCTATACAGGCAGCGACCGAGGCTGCATGCTTGATCCTATCGGTTGATGAGACTGTCAAGAACCAGGAATCTGAGCAGCCCCAAGCTGGACCCCCAGTATGTCACTACCCTTTATTGGATGATCGTATGATTGCTGACCGTATTATAGATGCCTCGCGGAGCAGCCCAACGAGCTTTGAGAGGAAGGGGAAGAGGAATGCCCAGGCGGTAGAGGGCGAATAGATTATCCCGGAGGGGGTGGTGATGAGTGACATGCATTTACGTGGGGACATTGAAAATGGGATGTGTTCATAGATAAAAGTAAATCACTACTTCACGGTCAACACGCTCCCCCTGGTCTTGCGAAGACATGTCTGCCCTGTGTGAAGGAAATTGATTCCACTATTCCGTTCGTTTGCTTGGTATATTACCTATAATTGTATGGCAAACGCCCATGGCCAAATTGACTAAACAGAGGCATCATGTATCATTTTTATCATCAGAGACCCATCCATCAAACCAAGTCCAATTTACTAATGCCGTCCAAGGTATGAGGTATGGGAAGGGAGAAACGTACAAGTTCCCCCCAATCCTCGACCAGCCCCTCCCAGCACCCAAACTACAGACTCTGTATCAACGAAACATTATCCCCTTTGAGTAATATCTGCCCTAACTCCCCCAACCATCCCCCATCATCGTTATCATTAGCTTCAAATCGCCACTGGGAACGACGAAAAAAGAGACAAAAAAAAACTAACCTAACTCCCTCCGACTCTCCTCCTCGTCCTTAGTCTTGAGCTTGACCTCCACCGCATCGTCAATGACCAGGTTCATGAACTCATCGAAGCCCTACCAACCGAGTATCCCTGTTAGCGGGTGAATGGGGAGGAGAAAGGAGGAGGAGTACTCTGATCTTGCCCTCGATGCGTATAGCCAATTGCTCGTAGAGCCATATCTGAACCGTTGCGTGGGATTGCAGGAGTTTGAAGATGAAATTGATTGGTGGGAGGAGGACGCGTCGGCCGCCGCCGCCGCCTCGGGATGCCATTGCTTTTTGGGTGTGGTTTGGGGAGTGGAGGTGGTGAGCGCGAGTGCGGGTGCGGGTGCGGGTGCGTTAAGGTGGGTGTGGTAAGTGGTAGTGGTGGTGATAGCGGTGGTGGTGGTTGTGAAGTTTGTTGGCGTCCACTTTGCTTTGTCATAGGTTGGGGGATATTATGTCAGCGGTTCGAGAGACCACTAATGGTCATAGGCAGTCACTCGGAGTTGAGGTTCGGAGCCGAACGGCTAGGTTTTGTTAGAATGGAATAGCAATGGGGGCGAACTCAGGTTTTTATTTGTGATTATATTGGTAAGGGACGCTGGAGATCTCGGTGAGAATATCGCATATACAAATGATGCTTTCGGGATAGGGAGGTAGAATAATAATATCTGAGGGGATTACTGGCATCGCTTCTGCTTAGACTCTCAAAGCGTCGTGTGCTACTACGATCACCCACATCCACTGCCGAACCTTTTTTCCGCTCATCCGCTGAACTGGGGCACCTGCTTCCTCCCCGCCCATTCTCCCTAGTCTGGCCGTCTACTATATCTCCCTCTTTCTTCTCCTCTCAGCGCTCTGACCACTCTTAGTTCAGGCTTTGTGTCCTCTCTCATAGTTTGCAACCCAATAAATTTGCAAACAACCTGCCAAGTTATAGAGCCCCCTCCGTGATTCCCCAGCAAGCCAATAGTGACCTGCTGCAGCAGGATATTTTTCATAGTCCATGCGAGTAGGCGCCATTGTACTCATGTCTCCAGTAGACTAGCACCTGCATTTATGCCACATCTCCTTGGACACAAGCTAGGCTCGGGGGGGTTGACTACTCAAGCAATCTGGGCTCGTGGCAATGAGTATTGTGTACCCGAGCCTGCAGGCCAGCTGGGTCCCTGCCAAGAGCTAGGAGGATAAATACTCTTGTGGGAGGCCGGGGGAGCAATATATCCTGACCGACCCCCTCATGGAAGGCCTGCCCTCATGGACATGGGATTGTTCCTGTCCAATTATCCCCGACAGCTGAGGGAAAATTGCCGACAAGAGCTAAAGAACAGCCCTTTTTGTAGGTCCCTTCTCCAGTGGAAATACGTGAAGCTTCCGTGGGAGCACCGATACTTAGGAACTTCGGCGTATCCGCTGTGCCATCTGCTGGCCTCCCCTAGAGAGCCTCTGGGATGAATGGTTAGTTAGTAGTAATACCTTTGTCATGATTTTCGGTTGCGCATTGGGACGTATATCCTGCAGTCTACAGTCTTGAATCTCCTTAAATAGAGTTGGTAGTTCTAACATAGCACAAGTTAGCCATCATTTATCGGGGGGAATAAGAGGGTTAGCACAAGCATATACCAGATTTTGAATCAAGAGTTAGTTTCTGGGTCTATATTAGTGATCTAAGAGGTATCGAAATATCCAAGAAAGTGAGCAAAACAAAAGGCGTGGGGTAATTATGTTTGTGTTTGAGGCTATGAAGGGACACCGTTGTTAAGGGGAAATTTGGAAGGAAGCTCCCCCATATAGGGGGGATAGGCCAGGGGGCATTGTAGCCTTCTATGGAATGGGAATAGGGGTTAGAGTCAAGGCAGAGGTAGTTAAAGAGCTTGAAAAAAACAAAAAAAACATTGTGATACCAATGTTTGTATACTACGTGAGGTCGGGTAGACAGAAACAATCCGCCAACACCCGGGAAGGAGTGCGCTTGAGTCGCAGGATATATGTTAATTCGCCGTAGCATAGAGCCTTATCCGCAAAGCAATTACTGACGGAAGGGTACTGTGATAAGGATTTGGCTTTGAGGGGAAACACCCTACCTTCACCCGCTCTCATCCGGGATACAAGCTGTCTGAGCAGACACCCTAGCAAACTACTCAAACCATGCGCAAATACTGAGTTTATTGGGGGCGATACAGACAAATATCACATCAAATAGCCGGGGCCTACTAGCTTCGGGGTCGTACCAATATGCGTGATTGAGGATGACCTGTGGAGAATAGTAAGCCTTTTCCTGCGAACAAGCCTTCGCCGCGATGCCTTTGGATCCCCGAGAACTCTACAGAAAAGGAGTGCATAGTACAGTGAAAGGCTTTGTAAGACGCTTAGTCTGTGGGATGAGGGCGGCTCGGGCCATATCCGGTAAGGTTTAGTGCCAAATGCACCCGCTTTTATTTCATTCTTCTTCGTGGAGCCACCAATCAGGTGTCCGTGATTGAAATTGAAGATTTCCTCAGGTAATCCTCCCAGTATCCTGCCAGTGCATTAACGCACCTGTCAAGATCCATTGGCCCCGTTGAAAACATTAGAGAATAGGTTCCCACCTAGGACTCTGGGGTGAGGATTTGAGAGAGGTGTTGGTATTGCAGGCTTCAACAGCCTGGGATAAAGAAGCTCTGAGAGCTTACCACTATAGCTCAAATATCTAGGGCCGACCTACCTGAGCTATTGGTTTAATGTAGAGTTTATGGGATCTGGACGAAGTTGCCACAACACCAATTGGTGGTTGGGACACTCCTCAAGGGCTTAGAGGGGGCACAGCACTTCTATTGACAATCAGCGCACCGGTGCGAATACTTCTGTATCCCCTATCCCAGCAAGCGGGGAGGACTGAAAAAAAAAGACGTGTACGGTACGGTACAGTTCTAGTCACAGTCTATCACTCGAGAATAACATTCTCTCTGCAATCACTCTTGACTTTAACGACCAGTCCAGCCACATAATACCACACATCGACTGCGGTTAGTCAATACAGACTCGGAACATACAAGCCGAGAACCCCCCCGAGTCCCGCACACTCGCAGCACGAGTAAGACATGGCGATTTACCCGTTTTTGACCTGCAGGCACGGACCCCACACTAGAGTGTTAAACATCTAGAGTACCGTACCCCGTCCGCCGTGATGACTAGGGTCCCTGGGTGCGTTCGTCTGGGGTGTCTGTTTAAGCTACCGGTGGCCATCGTAGTTAGGGCAATCAAGGATGATCAAGCTTCCAGATGGAAATTTTTTAATCGACATCGATTTTTTTTTTTTTTGCCAAAGTCCCATCTCCACCAGCCGATGCTGGTATGCCCAAACCAAAAAAAAGGGCATACGATTGTGGTTCGATCCTCAGAGAATGCCACGGAAAAAAATCCCCTTTTGTGATACTCGGGCATCCTTGGGGCGGGAGGAAGCCTCTTCTTTTTTGTCGCTCTGTGGAAGGACGCACTGATCTCGAGCAGATCCGGATCTAGACCAAGGTTTTAGGAGCCCTATTGGATGCAACAATAGGGTTAGGGAAGCGCTGTAAGCTGTATACGGTGTTGGTGGACAGAATATGTTTCCTAAGATGCTGGCATTGGAACTCTGGTTTTACCATCATACTCCGCGCGCACTCTCATACCGTGCTCTCAACCCATTTCTCTTGGGGCTGTTGCCTGGCCTGCGGTGCCGTTGCTTCCTGTAGATGTAAAGTATCCGCCCCATGAGTGAGTTAGCTTACTTTACTCTAACTCTCTGGCGGGCCTTGGAACTTTTTTCTTCTTCCTCTGCTGAAAACCACCATATTATCATACAATACCCGCACAAGACGTGCGCAGATATACGTCTTACGCAACCTCTTAACCCAAGTGCCCCAGTGCACCCTAGGCACCGGTCAACGACAAAACACAACAAGCTTATCATATCATACCTCGAAAGGCGAAGACGGGCCCTATGAACCCCCCACCCCCCACCGTCAATCTTAGCAATAGTCATAAGTGTAGTATGATACTAAAAGCTGATTCGAACTAATTCCACTGATGAGGTGCCCAGCGAGAAAAACCCCCACCTCAAACACCGGGCACCAGGTTCGGCCCCCCGCAGCAATATATCCCGGGGGTCGGAGTTGGAACGACTTGCATACAAGTACAGCCGCGTCTCAAAAGTCCTCGTACGGTCCCTAGCAACCATTACAACAGAACATACCTCCTCTCTAATCTTTTATCCCAACACCAATAAATATTTAAAAAAAGATGAATAAAATTTTAATATAATCCATTTCTTGTTTGCAAAGAGAAAATAGAAAAATTCATCTTAACAGAATAATGGATGAATTAAATTAAACCTATTGAATTATATAGAATTATGCATATCAATTTAGACTGAGAAATAGAGTCTGCCTTTTTAGTTCTAGCAACCCCAGATCAAACTATTAGTAGTTTCAATTGAAAAGAAGAATAGCTGAGATGAGTAAGTATTGAATTGATAGGTTAATATATCTAGAGCATGACATATACCTTAATCAAGAGCTGTAATAGAAGAACTAATTAATGGACAACATAATAGTAATTATTAACCATAGATGAATATAATATTTTAAATAAAATGTATAGACATATTTAATAGCTTCTAAACTATTGATTTAAGTGAAAAATATAGTCATATTATACTTTTCTTATACTTAGACAACCTAATAAGTGAAGTATAATTTTAATACTAAAACTAAGCCAGATGAACTGCCATTTAGCACTTCAATAAAATTGTTAAAAATAAATCACCCAGTACAATTAAGAGGTATCAAACTAGTTGTAATCAGATTGTTATGAACATATTTTTATAATATCTTAAAGCAGTATAGTATTAGTCATAGTATAATGGACATTTTATAGAAACATGCTTTAAATTTTGATGTAGAATTAATTTTTATCCTTTTTCTTTCTATTCTAAAATTGCTCTAATATAGTAGGAATATATTTATAAGATTATATATTGATTTGAGTTAAGCTATATCCTATTGTAAAATGTTTGATATTGAGATATATTTTGTCAAAAAGTGCTTTATAGTAGATTTAACATAACAAATCATCCAGTAAAGTAGCAATCATTTAGTGTGAAAAACATCCATTATCTTCTCATTTAAACTCCTAAACACTCCTCTAAATTTAATTTTTACAGTTGTGGAAAATTAAAAAAATTCATATAAATTGCTTCTATATTCATAAAGTTATTTTACCTAAGTCATATATTATATTCTCTCAACTCCTACTATTGATAAAAAATTACTATAATTAAAAGGAAGATAACTTTATCTATATTGATTCACATAATTTTTTATTAAATAATTTCCTAAGCTTTTATGTTGTCAATATTTTAAACTTATGCAGTATGGTTGTCAGGGACCGTACGAGGACTTTTCAGACGCGACCGTATCATAACAATTGGTGCGGTGCTGGTATTGGGCAGGAAAAAAAATAAACAAAGATCAGTAACACATGCTTATTATGCATACTCGCCAATCGTTGAAACATCAGGAAATATGGGCGTCAAGCCTCTGGAAACCACCTCCAAAATCCGAGAGCCCTGGTGGCAGGATTTCTGCATATTCTTGGGATTGGTAAGTAAGTTATCGTACTGGGCCTCCTTTGAAGTCTTTAAAAAAGTGGGTTGCGTGTCCGCGGGCCGCCTAGGTCATGGTACTTGTACCACAGTTCTCGCGACATACACTGTATCATAGCGTCGTGAAGCCATAAACCCCACCGTTAGTGAATCACTCGTTTATTTTCCCACCCCGAAGACTTCAGGGAAGAAAAACGCCGAGTACCGTCTCTGAGGGTACTGTATACTACTCGTATGATAATTCACTGACGTTTGTGAACAGGACTGCTATTGCATGCACCAAAATGTTGAGGCTCCGGCCTACTGCTAAATTACCCAGCACTCGGACTGTACGATCCTGTCTCATACAAACCCGGTACGCAACGAGTAACCCCCCTCAGAAAAAGAAAAAGAAGAAAGTAAAACTGTTTGAACGAAAACACTCTCGTTCTCAAGGGTGTGGGTATTGGTGATGAAACGGAACCCTCTATCTGTAAATATCCCAAAAGTGGCAGTATCAATGACAACCAAGGGCATTACCGTACTGCAGGCCGATTGGGGGAAAGTGCTCTATTATACGAAGGTGGGGTACATATCATGATTCATTCAAAGTGCTGGTTTTGTATGATCATGTATCATACAAGTACCGTACCTTGAGCGTGAATGCCTCGATCTTTCCACCGGTCTGCATGAATGTGGGTAGACGAATGTAGGCCGGGTTGGCACCGTGATATCGAATATGTTTCCTGTATTGAATAGGAGTAGAAGCTTGAATATGTGCAGAGCTCAATCCTTTGTGAACAGAGTTGTATTACGAAAACGAGCACCAATTCATCCCGAGGCAGTGATAGGCAACACCCTCAATTGCGCTAACCACCACTCAATCATAACTCCCACCCGGCAAGGTGCAAGTGCCCGGAGAGATTTTTTCGGATAGTTAACCAGTAAAGCAATCCCTAGCACTTATGTACACTCCCTCCACCCGGGCTTCTTTTCCGGAGACCAACCAACACACAAGCAGCGTAAACCGCCCGACCCCTCAACGAGGCGGCACCCACAGCGAGGCGCGGCATTACTTGGCATTCAACAATAGTTAGTCAAGTCAAAGTAGTTAGTAAAGTGAACTTTGTTATATTATCACAAATACAAGTGAGAGAATCAACAAAACCATTCTATCTATTTTATCCTTTATTCTCCAATAATGGGTTCAAAAGACTCCACAATCCCTTCCTGTATTTGAGAACAAATGGCCATTGAGATGGCTGTGATTGGAACTGTCCCCAGCCTCATAGTTGCTGCGAAAATGGTGGGGGCGGCTCCCAGCACCATTATGCATTGCCAGAAGGGAAGAAAATATCGTGAGGAGGAGGGGGAAAGAAGGCAAAAGCTCTGACCAGAGGAAGAGAGAGCAGTGATAGACAGGTGTTACTTCCGGTGCCGTCTAGGATTTCCACCAACTGTATGGCTTTTGCTTGGAATTACAACTTCCGTAGTATGAAAGAGAAATCCCCTTGAGATACTTGGGAAGCGGGGGGAGGGAGCTTTTAAAAAAAGACATCCTGAAGTAAGGTCCCGCTTCAGTGAGCGATTGGATTTTATTCGGAATATCTGTGGAAATGATGTGCAATTAATGAATTATTTCTTTGACGAGGTATTGCTTTGACCTTTTTATTTTATTTTACTTTATCTTATTTTATTTTATTTTATTTTATTTTATTTTATTTTATTTTATTTTATTTTATTTTATTTTATTTTATTTTATTTTATTTTATTTTATTTTATTTTA
>Ga0307509_10006156_pt1 | contig 16272 bp, 16 predicted proteins | sample 10_EM_MG_FD_202245 | JGI IMG/M metagenome (GOLD analysis project Ga0307509, IMG submission 202245) | Populus trichocarpa ectomycorrhiza microbial communities from riparian zone in the Pacific Northwest, United States - 10_EM | ecosystem: Host-associated > Plants > Roots > Unclassified | place... | reverse complement strand
CAAGACAACCCCTACAAATACTCCCAACCACCACCCCCACCACCACCACCACCACCACCACCACCACCACCACCACCACCACCACCATTGCCGCCGTCCACCGTTATACCCAAAACTCAACACAGGCTCCTTCACCTTGTTTGCCTTTCTGCCAACTCTGTTTCTCTCTCTACTTTGACCTCTTCATCTCGAAAGGATCTAATCTCGTACCAGAATCACTCCATGGGTTCTACCTCTTCGCATTGACTATCTAGCTACTTTCGAGGGCCAACCCTATTTAAAGACCCCGCACAGAGGAATCTCTTACCATCTCCTAACCAATCGCCTTTTGTTTCAACCGCTACAAAACTATCCACACGACAACCTTCCTCTCAAAATCTCGAGTCACCTTCGTCAAAATCAGTAGAGCAATTCCTGTTCAGGTCCTCTTCTGATTTCATCGTTCGTGCAACTCCAGTGCCTCCGTGGCCCTTTAACTCACAAACCACCAAGTTGGCGGGATCCATTTCTCCAAAGTTCTCCTTCGCTCTCCCTCTCCTCGGTCCACTATCCTGGGTCCTCGGAGCCTCCAAGAAACCTCCATAACTGGCCCTCTGGTTAGCTAATCAGAAGAAGGTCACTGCTTACGGCTACTGTCCATATCACCATCAAAAATTTCCCGGTCTTACAGCTGGGTGAACGTTTCGGCTCCTTCCCCCAAACACGGTTTCTTTCTCCTGCCTCCTCAGCTCTTGTTGAGGGTGATCCCAAACCCTCAGTGCTGTCAAATTGATTGCAACTAGCGTGGTGAGCGCACCTCGCGGCTCGCCTTAAGTGCCGGAATTCTCGGATTTTGGAAATTTTTGTGAGTAGATCCGGATTTCCGTGAACAAGCAGCAGAGATAACTGATTTATTTTTTTACTGCAGATTTTTTTCTTCTTTTTATTAAGGCTACCTCTTCATTCGCAAACGACTCATAATTTGATTTACGGCTGCAATATTTTTACTCAACAACTTACGCTGGATTTCTACTATCTTTATTGAACTGGCCCCCGGAAGAAGGCGGTGGCAATGGACACCCCACGCTCTGAATCGCCTCACTTTACTCCTGCGCCTGCTGCCGAGCTCGATGACCACAGGTTCCAGCCGCATTCTCTTCCTCGTTCCGGCACTATGTCGTCGGACGTTCGTACCCGCCCGGACATATCTCTCATCGTCGAGGGTACCCATAGCCCGATTCACAGAGACTACGAACAGGCTGTGTTGGATGATGACACACGCGACAATAGGCCTGCCCTTTCCCCTGACTGTGGTGGCCGCCAATACAGCGCACGCTATCCATCCCGCTCTTCTTCTCGGGTCTCTTCCACCAGATCGCCATCGCCTCCGAACTCTGTGGATGCGTTTGCGAATCCCGAGCACAGACGCCGCGTTGACCGTTCTGCCACTATTAGCAGTCAAGCTCCTGCCGACCTTGCCTTAGGCCTCCGCAGGACGATGTCACGCCGTCCGACCTTTACGGAGGATGAGGCTACTGGAAATGCCTCCGGCGATGAAGCTCTGCCTAATGCAGAAGAGGATGTTTGCTTCCCGCCTCCTGAGGAGAACAGAATCCAAGGTGGGATTGATTTTGAGGAGATGGATGAGTTCGTAGCCAATCAGTCTCGCGCGAGGCCCTGTGAGAGGAGAAGGAAAATGAGCACTTGTGGGGACCCAATTGGATCCCGATACTTTGACCAAATCAAGGCTAGGGAGGACTCGTCTGCTATTCCTGGTGTTGTCGGAAAAGAGGCTCCCATCTCCTCCACGTCATCTGTAAATGATGAGAAAGTCGAGTTTTGTAATACGCCAACCACCCCCCGCCATAGGCGTGTAAGCAATCCTGATCGATTCAGCTTCTTCACATCCGAGGGTGACGCAACGATCCACGCTCCCGAGATTGGCGACCTCCTATGCGATGGTGAGAATTTCCACGAACTCTTCCGCGGTGGACAAGGCGTCTGGTGGTTGGATTGTTACAATCCTACTACTGAAGAATTGGCTATGCTCATGAAGGCTTTTGCAATCCATCCCTTGACCGCTGAGGATATTCGGGTTCAGGAGACCCGCGAGAAAGTTGAGCTTTTTAGATCATACTATTTTGTATGCTTCCGCTCTTTTGCGCAAAATAAGAGCTCATCAGACTTTATGGAGCCCGTAAATGTCTATATTATTGTCTTTCGCGAGGGAGTGTTGAGCTTCCATTTTGCACCTTGCCCACACAGCGCCAACGTCAGGAAACGGATTAGGCAGCTCCGCGATTACGTTGCTCTCTCATCAGATTGGATTTGCTACGCGTTGATGTAAGTTTTACGATGCTCGTAGCAGTATTGTGAGATCAGCGCTGACTTGGATAAATAAAAGTGATGACATCACTGATTCTTTCGGCCCCGTAATTCACGACATCGAGCAGGAGTCTGACGCTATTGAAGACGGTGTTTTTGTCGCGCGCACCGATGATTACACTCCCATGTTGCGGCAGATTGGCGAATGTCGGAAGAAATGTATGACCTTGATGAGACTGTTGGGCGGCAAGGCCGATGTTATCAAGGGATTTGCAAAGAGATGTAATGAGCAATACCAAGTCACTCCTCGTGGTGAGATTGGATTGTATCTCGGCGATATTCAAGGTGTGTTTGTTCTGTTTTATTGGTTTGAAACTAAATTCACTAATACGTGACTCCTTTTAGATCACGTCGTCACGATGATGGGCAATTTGTCTCACTTTGAGAAGATGCTTTCCCGCTCACATGCCAACTACCTCGCTCAGCTCTCGGTAGATTCTATCCAAACCAACAATCGTGCCAACGAGGCCCTCGGGAAGATTACAACCATTGCGACAATTCTCGTCCCGCTCAACCTAATTTGTGGTCTTTTCGGCATGAATGTAAGAATTCCAGGCCAAGAAGAACCACACCTTTACTGGTTTTTTGGGATCCTAGCAACTATCTTCTTGTTCGTCACTGTGTCCTTCTGCCTCGCGAAGCGCTGGAGGTTCATATAAATTTACCATGTGTTTTGCATTAACCTCCCCCCCATGATGGAGAAGAGAGAATATGTCCTGGGTGACGTCTCTTTGGTCTCCTTTTTTAAAGGGGGAGGCGACTCCTCAGGCTTGTGCCTTTGAGATTGCCGTGCCTTTCCCTGTTTTAAATTGCTTTTTTGGGTTTTCCCTTCACTATGTTTATTCATGAGTGTAATAAAAAGTTTCTCTTGTCATTCGCCTGTGCCGCCGGCTTGTTCTTAATGCTTTTCTCGATAGAGAGTAGAATCATACGCCATGGTAATTTGCGGAATTGTAGCACCGCGGGGGGGGGGGGCAAGATTGTGTTGCCCTAGCTCCGGGGCAACATAGAGACAGCGAGGGGGCACAGCGAGCAACCCCATCAAATCTGGTGTTTGCTACCATACCAGAGTTTTGGTGTATTCACCGCCCCCCCCTGTTCGTTGTCTCCCCCTGCCAGCACTATATTATCATCTTAGGGTTTCGCCATGGCCAACCGATCCTGTGATTTCCCAGGGCATTGTGTTTCGGGCTGTCAGAGTGATGGCACATGATTCTGTTCTCTGGTTTAGGTTCATTGATAACTGCACACCCCTCCAGCCAAGCTCTTCTGAGCCGGAATCTCACTGGGTCTCCTGTAGCAGCTTGACACATCGCATCCCATAACAAGCCATTCATCCAACCGAAGAGGACTGCCATGCTCTGTTGTGCGAAGGCCAGCAGGGGTTATTCTACCGGTGCGTGTCATAGAATATCACTCGTACCAAACTACTATCCACCATATTATCTGGGCACTGAACAGTACTATACGCATACAGGCAGCGCAGGAGGGAAAGCCAAAACTAGAGTAATCGAGTAGATGAAGTAGTATGGATGGTGTCATACTAAAGTGGGTACTAGAGGGAGAGAGGGAAGAGGGAGGGGGGCTAACGACTTCTTGATAATCTGCTGTAGCGCTGTTCTTTTCTCTATGGGAGTGTGGAGCGGGTAAGCTTTAAAATTAAAACGGAGGTATGATATGATATTGGTGTGGGGGGGAGTGGGGAATTCGGCACTGGGTGGGCTTAGTGTGGGGTCTCCGGGATGTCATGTTTAGCCCCGGGTGAGTACGGTACTGTCTAGTGTTGTATACAGTGGTTTTAATTACTATAGGGTAGTGTGTATGTATGCATGTATGCATGTGCTCTTCGTTCGTTCATCAGTTAACCTATCATTTATCCTGTCCAACAAAATTGGCCAAGAGTACTTGTAGCGTAGCCGATTTTGGGAGGGGCGAATGAAAAAAAAGTAAGCGAATTATATAGAGTGAAATGTGCCCCAAAGATTCTTACATATTCTGCTGAACAATAGAGCGCCTAAGTAAGAAAGAGAAAAGTGAGGATGAAGGCTGAAAGGAAAGAAAAAATCAAGAAAAAATCAAAAAAAAAAAGACAACTCCAACCATGCAAATTAGAAAGGAAAACCCGGCGACACCATCTTGCCCTACTATACCAGGGCCATTTCTACCTCCCCTTATACTATAATGTGAACGAGTGGGTGTCTACCCAGCCTTCTGCGCACAGCCATAGTGCACGACCGCCCCGCTACTATCATCAGCCCACTCTAAGGCAAAGGAAGAGAATAAGAGCTTACCTGGCTAACCTGAAAAGAACACTCGCCCCTAACCTCTTATGACAAACGCCACAGCTCCTCTCCTCGCCCACCACTACCGCGACTCCTTGCTCCTTCAGCAGGCGGTCTTGCACATCCACTAGGTAGCTCTTTCTCAGCATTGCCGTTAATCGCTCAGCACTGGCCTTTGAATTTGCGGTTCGAATGCGTGATTGGAAGTATGGTTCTAGCGAAGCCATTGTTGTCTTCTCCGGGATGAGGGCCAGAGTTTCTGAAGCTTCGAGACGAGCGCCGTGACGGGAGAGTAGGGTTAATGCTGGTGCTAGGTGAGGGGTATGCGGGGGTGGGGGGCGGAGGTAGAGTGTTAGGAGGGTGTGATAGATTGTTGGGGTGGTGGGGGATGTTAGATGGGTTCGTTTGCAATATCTGTTCTTTGTCAGCACCAGCAACGGAGGGGGGAGGGGAAGGGGGGTACTCTTCAGCTTTAACATGATCGTGTAGCTTGAAAACATAAATCTCCAACGCAGCTTTGTGCTGACCCATATTCCTGAGGACGATCGCCCTTGCTTCGTAAAACGCCGGGTCCTCTCTGGGCAGCCAGCCTAGGACTTTCTCACTGCGGTACTGTTTACTCGCTGTCAAAAACGCAAGTAACTTCTCGCTGTGATGCGCAGAATCGGGCGTCTGCTTCAACGTGCTCAAATAGAGCCAGATCAACCGGGTGTGGAACTCGGGCGTCTGGTCACCCAATTCGTGTATCGCATGTTCGAGGTACTGGATTGCGAAACTAGTGGAGCGGGATTGTAAGTACTCGACGACCTTTGAACGGGGTAGGGATTCAGCGTTCTCGCTGTCGGCTGTGAATATTTCCATGCCAAAGCTGGGGTCTACTTCCAGGGGCCATTGTGAGAACTCGAGGATGAGGTCTATGTGATTCGCTTTCAAACTTTGCAAGTAGGCGATTGTCCTGCGAGGTCCGCAGAGTGAAGGAGCACGCTCGTCTTCGGGGCCCTTGCCGAATTGCAGAAGAAGTTCTAGCGCTTCGCGGTGTAGCTCCCGCTGATAGAGAAAGTCGATGAGTTCCGTGAATTTCCCGAGTTCGCGGAGCTTCTCGCTGAAGACTTCTGGGTCACCGTGTTTTTGGATGCGCACAAAGGGGCCGACCAGGCCGGGCCGTGTGATGATGTAGATCTTAAAGAGGGTCGTGTCTATTAAGCGGGCGGCAGTGAGGAGCTTTTCGGTTCGTTCGATATAGGCCTCTGGGGATTCCTCTAGTGGTTTGCCGGCGGCGAGGAAGCTGGCTTCGAAGGGGTCGCGGTTTGTGCTGGAGGTGCTGGAGGCGTTGGAGATTATATTTGCAGGGTCGCCGCGGAGAGTACCATCCGAGTGGAAGTATTTTGATAGCGCTTGACGGGTGTCGTTTAGGTGTGCGGAGAGTTTATCTGCGGCTTTCTCGAGCTCGGGACCCTCTAGGACTGGCGGGCCGTCTGGGATGGTTTCCGTGTGTTTTACCGCTATACTTGCTGCGTCGTCATCTACGTGGCTCTTTCCTCCTCCAAAGCTAAATATTGAACTCGCATCGCCGACCTTTTTAGTCAGGGATATATTCCGGATGGAAGACGTCTCGGGATTTGCTCCGTTCAGTTTCTTTGGTATTGGCGTTGGTGGCTTCCAGTTCAGCGGGGGGGGTGTCTCCGACTTCTTTGGCGTAATGGGCTCAGCTCCTGTTGAGCAAGCCTCACACTCGGGGGTTCCGGCCCGACTTCCAGCATCTGAACCGTCCGCCGCCCCCCCAGAGTCGGTAGAGTCGCTGGCAGCAGTATCACATATGGACAAGTCACCAGCGATAACTTTCGGGAATAACCTTATTACTCTTTCAGGAGGGGCCGATACTTCAGTGAACAGATCCATGCTTTCTCGGTATTTCCTCTTTTCGAACAATCGCTCTGCCTTCAGCATCTTCACTTCTCGAAGTTGCTCTTCTTTACTATCTAGGAGTACACTTTCCAAGATTTCAAGAAGACTTATTGCTTCGTCGAGATGGTCCCCTCCTATCAACTGCTTGATTTGCGTCTCGTAGTCCGCTGCGGTCATCCGCCAGACTTGGCTTGAAGAAGCGATGTAAAACAGTTTACCAGCGTGGACAAGTGATACATTTGGTGGGGGCACATGGAGTATTGAGACGCTATTCAAGTGGATGGTTTGAAGTAGGGTATATGTAGATGGGTTGCGAACTTCTAGATGTTGCTTGGTGGTACTCAGGGATACCAGGTATGGATATGAGAAGGCGACCGCATCTGGAGAGGCTGGCCATGGTACCGGTCGCCTACCCGGAACGATTGTGCCCTCTGAATCAATGAATAACGTTGTAGCTTGCAGCCGCCAACTCAGTTAGATGCAAACGCGAAACAATATAGATTTGGAGTACCAGTATACTCACAGTCCTTCACCAGTAAAAGGTCATCTCCACCCAAATGTGTACTCAAGGGCTTAGACCCCCAACCTCCCATTCCCATATAGGCTCCCCACCCAGCAGCCTCGCTGCTAGCAGGCCCAGAAGCTCCACCACCCTTTGTTTCTGGTGGAACAATCTCCTTCGTGACTCCAGTGCGTACATCAACCACGACAAATCCACCGGCAAGTCCCGCGACAACCTTTCTCCCAGAAGCCCAAGTAAGCGACCTCACAGCGCCGCTCAAAACCACCTCTTTCCCTTCCAAGAACTCCTCGTCATGCCACGAGTACAACAACAACCGCTTCTTAATGCCGATAGCTAAACGACTCACAATGCTGGGGATCTGGGTCTTTTCATCCCGTTCGATATTACTCGTGACGGCAAAGGTTGAGGCGCCTTTCGTTTTCGTCAGGGTCTCGGTAAGGGTAAATTCGTTCAGGTCATGGATGTGAACATAGTTGTCGCTGAGGGAAACTAGGATCTGCACTTCTTTGATACACGCGAGTAGTTCTATCGACCGTCGGGAGAACTTGTCGATATTGCGCAAGAGCTCCAAGGAGATCTGGTCCGAGTCCGGGGATAGAACCTTGTAATGCCGAAGGGTGCCATTCGAGAGGCCTAAAAGTAACTTGTCACCTGTAGAGCCTTCATCAGTCGCGGCCTCTCCCCCATTGCAGTCGGGAAAGGTGAGGAAGACGAACCGTAAGCTAGCAGTGATTCGATCTTGAAGCGCTCTTTCGGAGCTAGCTCAAAGATTGAATAGGCATTGAAAGCGTTGAGCATGGCTACCGGCCGGCACAAGAGCGGCAGAGGCAAATGAGGAGTGAGGAGTAATGTCGGAGTTTCGTGTTCTATCGAGGTTTAAAGGTGGAGAGAGTTGGAGGGGGTGGTGTTTAGCGGAGGAGCTGTGGTTTGGGGGTTGTGTGTGGGCAAATGCTGGCGCCTGTTGTCCAGCTGTCTTACATACAGGATTAACCTATTATCGACGCAGGTTGCATCCCTAAACTGCCGAACCGACCGTTTCGCCAAGCCCAGAGTGCATACTAGAAGCTGTCTGCATCGCGGACTTGGACGAATAGAGATTGAGGGAGGCGATAAGTTGTGAGGCCTTTCCCCCCGCAATTGATGTCTGGCGGGCGAACTCAAAGGCCTTACCGGTACTCAGTATTCTAGACTCAGATATTTAAACTTGAATAAATGATGGAAAGATTGGGATACCCGAGCGAGATGGTTCTATCCCATGCTCCTGATGCTTAACCTTCCTCAATGATTATATAATTCAAGACAGCCTTGGGGCACGCATAAGTTAATGCATGTTGGATTTCTTCATACCTGCTCACTCTAGGCGGAAATGTGACCCGAGTGGTATTTCGTGATTCAAAAGCTCAACGTTGCTATAAGTTAAATGATAGTCTATTGGTTATGACAGATATTTTCTCTTCTTTCTTTTGAGATTATAAATTGGTGGCGGTCACATTCGTGGGGTCCACGCATACCGTAGTATCGTAACGTTATGTACTCGTACAGTATCATTGGCCCCAGTTCTTGAAGATATGCCCCGCAACAGTCGAGATACTGTGTGGTGAGACCGGGTCTATGTAAAACGGCTTCCTACGCCTTCCTACAGTAGATCTCGGGAATCAATCTCGCATGATATCCTAGCCCAGATACAGGAAGATCTTGGCCCAGGCTCATGTGCTGTGAAATACTCTCAAGACCGATTCCGCGGACCTGGGATAGTAGCGGCCTTGGGTATTTACGTCTCCCTCGCAAGATCCACGTAAGTCGCCCTTTAGACCCCTTCTTGTTGCCTGTTTGCAGTGGTGATGGCTTTCCTACCTATTTAACTCCGCGCGGGCTTCCTCCTCCCTTCATCTCTTCCCTTCTCTCCTCTCCACCCGCAGCCCCTACCTCCGGGCCAACACCTCCCTTGAGCTTCGTCTGCTCTTGCTGCAATTGCGGACAAGAGCTTCGTCCTAACCTGCCCTTACTCGGCCACCGGTCGCAGACTTCCCCGTAGACAATACCCTCGTCAGTCGGCCTTGTCTCAACTCATTCACTATCCTGCCCGGACGATTCAGAGTAAGTCCACACACAACCCCCTCTCTACTTGTGGGTTTGTGGGCTCTTTGTCCCACCCTTTCTTATACCTCTCCCATCCCCGACTAGTGCTACACAATCTCTTCTTTCCTAATTCTCAATCTGTCTTTTCTTTTCTATCAAACCTTCGGGCTCGGGGCTATTATTAATATAGTCCCTCTTTATTCACCCCGCCTCTTGTCTTTGCCTGTGATATTTGTTTTCGTCTTTAACCCCTTCTAATTAACCTGTCTATTTTTGTCCTATTTTACTTTCGTGATGGCATTAACGGTGCGAGTGATCTATCGTAGTCAGGGCTTGCAATAATGTCTATGCAACTTCGCCCTAGGGCTTCCTCGGGTCTGTCCCCCGCCCCTTATGCCAAAATTGGTAAGGGGAGAAGCAAAAATACAAAGGCCAAGGTTTTGGGGGCTATCACCGAAGATGGCGTTTCCAATATGGACAGTGTCAAGAGGCAGAGAGTTACCCATCTTAAAAATAAGGCTATTAGGTGGGCTAAGGCACCCAAATCATTTCAGTCCGAAGGAGATGAGCAAAAGGTTCCCCTTCCTAACAAAAACGCTCTAAGAGTGGGGACGGTTGTTAAGAGAGAAGCTGCCGAGGACGAAGCCGTAAAAGAAGAATCTGATGAAGACACCAAATCCTCGGACCTTCTTGACGACCAGTCCGACATTGAAAGTGGGATCAAGGCCAGAAATAGGAAACTGGCTTACGCCTTGGGCACAACACCTTTTCCTAACCATAAGCTTCCGACACCCCAAGACGTTGAAGAGGTAGTTGCCCTCCTTGAAGCAGCACATGGACCAGCAGTTCGCCCTGACAAGGTCCCAAAGCCGGATAATTCTGTCTCTGGATGCGGGGAAGTTCCATCTGTCTTGGATGCTGTAATCCGCACACTTCTCTCGGCGAATACCCACAATAGTAATTCTTCAAAGGCGTTTGCAGGTCTCATTGATCGATTTGGCCTCGTTCCTGAGTGCGCCGAAGCTGAAGGGGTCAAGGGGAGAAGTGATGCAGGCACTGTGGATTGGGATGCCGTGCGTAGGGCTGATCTTGGCGATGTTGTCAATTCTATCCGTAAGGGCGGCATGGCTCCTACAAAGGGTAGGAGAATCAAGAACCTTCTTGATGTTGTCTGGAAGGAGAGTATCGAGCGCAAGCGTACCGAGAGAATGAAAGCTGAGGGTTCTACTGAGCAGGAAGATGGTATCAAAAAGGGAGAGGCAACCAAGAGGGAGCTTCCCGATAGCTATAATATGGGTGACGAAGACGGTGACCTCTCTTTGGATTACATCCACGAACTGTCTGACGGCGAAGCTCGCGAGAAGCTCACATCTTTCGATGGTGTCGGGCCCAAGACAGCTAGCTGTGTCATGCTCTTCTGTAATTGACTCCTCCTTTCTGCTAAGGCTTCGACCACTAATGCCTCCTTCCAGGTCTCCAACGTGACTCCTTCGCCGTGGACACACACGTTTTCAGATTATCCAAGCTTCTCAAATGGGTCCCGACAAAGGCAACCAGAGAGACCACCTACGCCCATCTCGACGTTAGAGTCCCTGCCGAGCACAAGTACACATTGCACAACCTCCTGATCCGCCACGGGCGTACCTGCAAAGAATGCAAGGCCGGTCCAAAACATAGGGGCAAAAAGCGCGCCTCTCCCGAAACCTCTCCAGACCTCTCCCCTGAACCTGGACCGAAGATGAGGAAGGTTTGGATCGGCACCGGGATGATGAAGGAAATCCTCGTCGAGGTTCCGGATATTGGTCAGGAGGGCGAAACAGAGTCCCAGAAATGTGTCCTTAGGACTTTGCTCAAGCGTCAGCGCGACGAGAAAGCTAAGGCTAAAATAAACGTCAAGGAAGAGCTAGATGTGAAGATTGAGGGTGGATGTGATGTCGGTATCTAAACAGAAGATTGGTATGATACCACCATCGGTTTCGAAAGGGTCCTCAGTGCTGGAATTTCTCGGATTTTTTTTTTCAACCAACTCGATTTCCCACAACCTATTTTACTACTTTTAGCTATGAAACTTACCCCTCTCTGCCGGAGGCCCGATATGAACCTCTGCCGTGGCATTGAAAGAAGAACTAACAAATCGACGACTTTTCGATAATAGGGTGTGGGTAGTGCACCTCTCTATTGCCGTGATCTAATTACTTAGGAAGTGGCTTCTGTTGTATGTTTTTTTTCTCTATTATAATATCCCTTTCTCCTTTTATCCCTCCTTAGGACCCCTTGTTAAATAGATCATTTCTACTTATTCGATACGGATGGGTGCCAAGGCACACCGCTGGCTCTCGAATTATTGTCTCTTTTTTATATACCCCCCCCCCCCCCGACCCCCTTTGTTTCTTCTTGTGGACTTGCCTTTTTTAGTATTCTTTCTTTCAGCTAGGCGCAAGTATAGAGCTCGGCGCCGACAGTTGATTTTTACCCTACTTTCCTGCGTTGTTATGATATTACGAGAAACATATTTTAGCCCTACCACACAACTGTATATCTCTTTGCTTCATTTTCACTTTTCTCTCACGAATGTCTTCGGCGAAGCTATTATTACGAGATGAGTGCTTCACGGTCGACATTGTGACATGACGGAAATAAATATAATCTTTTTCCTGCTCTTCTTTCTCTTTTCTTTCTTTTTGTTTGTAAGGGAAGAGAAAGAAAAAAAGCCCAGATTTCGATGTGTGGAAAAGTTTCACTTTGGTGATTTACTACAAATACCGTATCGTGAAGGGCATATGAACCGAACTAACAACGGTGGTGAGGAAGATATAAACTTTTATGGAAAACTTATTTATGATACACTGTTCCCCAACCCACTTATTCAGGTAATATTAGACTACTCTCCATCATAAAACCCCTACACCTCCTCACCACCTCCCCCCCCCTGCTTCCCCTTACTCCTCCTCCCCTCCAGCTTCCTCCGCTTCCTCTTCAACCCCTCGACTTCGCCTTCCTTCTTAGCATTGGAGTAAACCATCTTCTCATATAGCTTTCTCTTCCTCCGACTCATCATAACCTTCCTCATTTCCTTCTCGTCTTCTTCCTCGCGTTGCTGTCTGGTCATTTTTGCCTTGTTCTTTCTCTTCTGCTTCTTCATGGCTTGCTCAGAAGGGGTGGGAGGTTTGGTACCGGCAGCTTCAGCGGCGAGTTCACGCTGGTAGTCGCTCTCCTCCTCCTCTTCTTCTGAGGACTCATCTTCGATGGGGGTGGCGGTGGTAGGAGGCGCAGGGGCCGGTTCGGGTTCAGACTCGGAGGCTAGGTCTTCTAGCATACCGTTGTCGGAATCTTCCACTGCTGCTTCCTCTTCGTCTTCGCTGTTTTCGGCGTCTGGGAGTGCAGCGGTGGGGTCATATCCCTCACCGGCCTTAATCCACGGGCTCAAGTGCGGTGGTAGTAATGCTCCAGGGGCGTACTCCCCCGGCGGGAGCAGCCTTCCGGCGTTAATGCAGTCCCAGATGTACTGTGGCTGGACATATATCCTTCCTGGGACTCTCCCTGCAGTGGCAGTGGCGGTGCTAGCAGTTCCGTTGGGGGCGCTGTCACTGCCCGTGGCAGAAGGAGGAGGAGGGAAGGAGGGGGGCCGGTCCACAATTTGATGAGTTATACTTGTGTCACTAGGATCCTCGGTGTATGCACCTGCACCTAGTACGGCGTCCCAGCCAATGCGCTTGCAACCCAAGGATCTCAGGAGGAATTCTAGTGGCTCGCGGGGCGTTTCGCGGGAGAGGTAGAAGGTGGTGTTTGAGAAGAGAGTTGTTGGGGTTGAGGCTGTTTGTGACAAGGTGGGTTGGGGGAGCGGGTCGGAGGAGGAGGCGGCAGGGGTGAAGGTGTCTATTGTTAGGTCTTCTCTGGGCGCTCCTCCACCTTCTTCCTGCTCGGGCTCGGCGATGGTGGGGGCAGTGGAGTCTTCATTTGTCAAGGAAGCGATCTTAGCATCCAAGGTGGCCATCTGCTTCGACACATCCTTCTTCTCCCCAGCCTCCTCAGTGCGCTTCTTCTCCTGATCCCCAGTAGTAAAAAGTCCAACAGCCCCCTGCCTCTCAATCACAAAAGCCCCTAGCCCGCCCGCATTCTCATCCACATCCTTATCAAACGTAGGCGGGTAGACGAGCCCCTCGACAGCATACAGCCTGAAAAGCACGAACCCAACAAGCGTAGTATAAAACTCCACGAATGTGTGCATAATCCGAAAATCCACATCCACCGGAACATTCTGCGCGAAACCGTACGGGACCAGCCAGAGCACCTCCTGGCCGCCCCCGACTTCAGCCTGGTAATAAATTCCCTTGATGCTCAAAAAGCTCTTCCGCAGCGCACCAGCACGGATAACGTAGTGCGCCCACTCCTTCACGAGTCTGGCACAATTGGCCACAGTTGCGGGAGGCAAGTTTTCATTCATAGGCAGACTGGCGAAGAGGTGGATCATGGAGAGGGCATCATCCAGGTCGCGCAGGGCGTCGGTGAAGGTTGGATAGCGCTCCTTCACGATATGGTCTAGCCGGATTATTGGCTTCTGGGTAGTTTCCAGACGTTTTGCATCCGAGAAGTCGCCGCGGCCGAGGGCCTTTTGGAGCTTCTTTGCAAAGGCTTTGTGATCGCGGAATTTTTGCAGGACGGGTTCGTGGAGGAGGTATTGGATGTCTTTGGTCTATCACATCCCACCTCTTACATTAGCCATTTGGGGGGGGGGATCAACAGGAGAAAGTTTACACACGTAGTAAAAAGTAGTGGACTGAGTAGACCCTTTGTTCGCTTTCTTCTTATTCCTAGGCTCACGGGGGTAAATTCCTAATTCACACCCATCCATCCATCCATCCATCAGCAGCTGCCCTTTCCCCTCCTTTACTAAGAGCAAGCAAGCGGACCTTTAAAAATGCACAGCCTCCGAAAATCCGGCAGCGAAACCTGGAGCTTTCGAACGGCTTGCGTCCTCGTTATGAAGTTTTTGGCATTGCCGGAGACCCCTGTTGTCAATTGTTAGCTGCATATCCCTTTATATAGTACTGAGCGATTGCAGTAACACTTGCCCTTCTTCTTGATTTTCGGCATTATTGATCCGTTGTGATTAAAGGTGAAGATTCGATTGTTAGGAGGTGGTTCGAAGAGGAAACTTTACTTTTGCTTTGGTCTTTTTTTTTTCAGAAGAAAGGCTATGTGGGGTTACCCGGCTGTATAGTGGGGTTGAGATATCGGCAGTGTGGATTTGATAAGATACAGAATTTTGAGCTTATTAATTATTTTATAATAATATATAGGAGTTTGACTTAGTTAGAACGAGTGCACAGCGCAGTGAAGTTAATGTTTGGGCCCGAACCTATCTTTTTTGGAGGGATGAATAATTACTTCCGCCGTTCTTCACACGACGTGATCCACAATCGCGAGCCATAGTAGTGATATTCCATGATTGAAAATGGCCCACTCTCTAAACACCACGAAATGGAAATTTGAGAATATGACAGTCTAGCTATCGTATGGGTATTTCATACTATCAAGCTGCTATTCACCGCATAATTCCCACCCCCACTCCCAACTCACCCGGCCTCACCCACCCCCATTCGCCACCGCCTTCTCCGTCTTCGCCAACAACTTTTCCACAATCCCCTCGAACACCGGACAGAGCTTCGACCCCCCATACCTCTGTAGCAGCTCCACCCCATCTGTTGTGTCCTTCTGCTCCTCGAGCATAAGATTGAAAGCCGGATCAATCGGCACAGCGCCGAAAAAGTCCACGCCAAACTGCTCCGCCATGCCGGCACCGCCGCCACTAGAGAAGACGTTCGTGCAGGTAGAGCAATGCGGACACACGAAGCCACTCATGTTCTCGACCACGCCGAGGATTTCAAGTCCTACCTTTTTGCAAAAGTTGAGCTCCTTGCGCACGTCTGCCGTGGAGATAGCCTGCGGGGTCGTCACGATGACGGCGCCATCGGGGGACACGCTGCGGAGTTGTTCTGCCAGGGATATGTGCTCGTCGGAGGTTCCTATCGTATCGCACACCTCGTATTGGCCTCCGCAGGAACAAACATGAGAGGAGAGAGGGTGAAGTAAAAATACCTGGCGGTGTATCAACCAACAAATAATCCACATCTTTCCACAAAACGTCCGTAAGGAACTGCCTGACCATAGCCGTCTTCTTGGGCCCCCTCCAAACAACGCTGTCTCCCCGGTCCCGAAGCAGGAAGCCCAAACTCATACACTCGATGCTCCCCACACCATTCCCTGTTGAATCCGAGTCTCCGACTTTCACGGGGACCCAGCCCCCGGGGGCTTGGTGGACTTTTTTCTCCTCCACGTTGAACATTCGTGGGATGTTCGGGCCTGTCAGGTCTATGTCTAGGACTCCTACTTTTTTGCCGGCCCTGGCCAGGGTTAGAGCGAGTTGAACGGTTACAGAGGATTTACCGACGCCGCCTTTGCCAGAGAGGACCTATGGGGAGTTAGCCGGTGGTGCTCGGGGGGAGGGGAATGCTTGGCTGAGGGGAGGGAGGTTTACTAGAACAACATGTTTTACGTTTTCCAGCATTTCGAGATCGATTAGAGGTTGACGTTGAAGGTGGGGAGGAAGGAGGCGACTAAAGGTGGTGGGGCTGTCAATATGTATGGGAGTGGTGCTTATAAACGAAATTGAAATTCATTATTTATCATGGGATGTTTGGCTGCTTGGTGATTTCGAAGGCAGGCAAATGCAGTAGACCTCATAACAGATTACAATTTCCTATAGGAAACAAAGCATCAATGGACCCCATCACTCTTTGCACCTGGTATCCCGACACCTAGAGATCTCGGAGTAAAAGACCCACTTTGATAGAGCTCGGGGAAGGCTTGGCGGAATATATTCGCTGTCCTTTATCGCTATGGGGCGCCTTACCACCCAACCTGGGTTCTCATCCCCGACACTTGTACCTTACAGCAGAGGATGCCGTACAGCAAGAGCCTCTCGACTGCAATACCCTGCTGTACCACACCATCCCTCCAGCAAGCAACACAACCTTCACTCACAACACCCCCACCTCCCCCCACAACCCGAAAACCATGGCAACCCCCTACACTCGTTTCGAAGTAGAACTCGAGGTT
>Ga0307509_10006155_pt1 | contig 16274 bp, 11 predicted proteins | sample 10_EM_MG_FD_202245 | JGI IMG/M metagenome (GOLD analysis project Ga0307509, IMG submission 202245) | Populus trichocarpa ectomycorrhiza microbial communities from riparian zone in the Pacific Northwest, United States - 10_EM | ecosystem: Host-associated > Plants > Roots > Unclassified | place... | reverse complement strand
CATACTGTTTTCCATTTTTTGGAAGGAATTTGGTTGGGTTCTATTTTGATTTCGTCAGGCTGGACTTGACTTAGCAATTGAAGTTATTTTGCAAGTTTACCTGAGGAGGGTTGAGTACCCGAAATCATGCTGGCGTGATAGTAAACACCCTAGCTATTGAAACCCCGTAAATCTATCAAGTGATAAAACTATTCACGACCCGTTGTGGCCGCTCTTGTGTCGAAAGGCAAGAGATATTGACTAGTGATCGTAAACCATACCAAATCCTTCTAAGAAATACTAACCGAAATGTTTAGGGACAAGAGACCTCAAAAGCGGTTGAGGCTTGCAGGCCCACCGCCACATACAAGATCCATTCACGTGAGAGTGAGATTAGAATGGAGCCACAACCAAGAAAGGCTGAGTGGTGAAGCCCTCTTATTGTTGGATAGTGGCGCTACTGGTGCTGTTCTAAGTAGCGATTGGGTTAAGGAAGCCCAAGTGCCTTGCGTTCGTCGGAAAGATCCGACACCTATTACAGATGCCAGTGGGAATCATATCCCAGGCTCGGGTCTCCATTATACTACTACAGTAGATATGTACATAGGAGACCACATGAATAAAATGCGATTTGAAGTCGCAGACATGCCGGCAGGCAAGGTGAATGGTTACCTGCCAATGTCGTGGTTGAAAGACCACAACCCAGATATCAACTGGGAAAAAAGTAGTCTGAAGTGGCGCTCTGAATATTGTAAAGCCCACTGCCTTAGAAAAGAAAGGCGTATAGAGTTCATTACAGAGGAGGAACTCTTAGCCGAGGACCCAGACAACATCTTTGTCATGGGAATGGCCCTCTATACTGATGAAGACGGGGACGATATCAAGGTCAAAATCCTTCCAGAATATCAAGACTATGCAGATATATTCAGTCAGGAGAGGATAAATGCTCTGCCCGAGCATACTAAATACGATCACCGTGTTGACCTGGTCCCTGATGCCAAGTTGCCAGATGGGCCTATATATCCCTTGTCTAAGAAGGAATTAGACGCATTATGGGATTATATTAAGGAAATGGAGGATCATGGAAAGATCAGAAGATCTTCTTCGCCAATAGGCGCTCCTATCCTATTTGTGCCGAAGCCTGATGGTACGCTTCGGTTATGTGTTGATTACCGAGGGTTGAACAAGATCACTATTAAGAATAAGTATCCGTTGCCCTTGATGAGCGAGCTTAGGAGTAGGCTCGGTAAAGCCACTATCTTCACCAAATTGGATTTGAAGAATGGCTATTATCTTATCCGCATGGCGGAAGGAGAAGAATGGAAGACCGCTTTTAAAAGCAGATACGGTCTTTATGAGTACCGCGTAATGCCCTTTGGGTTTTGCAACGCACCGTCGACTTTTCAAAGTATGATCAATGATGTATTCCGTGACATGTTAGATGTCGGAGTCATCTCTTATATGGCTGACATTCTGATCTATACGGAAACAGTTGAAGAACATGTCGCCCTAGTTAGGCCAGTCATGGAAAGGCTGAGAAAGACACGCCTTTGCGTTAGCATTAAGAAGTCAAGCTTCCATCAACGGGAAGTAGAGTTCCTTGGGTATAAAATATCCGATAAAGGAATCTCTATGACAAGTACAAAAGTTGAGGAGATCCGGGCATGGTCAATCCCCGAGAAGGTCGTCGATGTGCAGAGCTTTATGAGCTTTGCCAATTTCTACCGTCGGTTCATAAAAGGTTTTAGCAAGATAGCCAAATCCTTAACGGACTTGACAAAGAAAGATATCAAATGGACGTGGACTCCTTCATGTCAGGAAGCTTTTGACAAATTGAAGGCAATGTTCACCACAGGTCCAATTCTGACACACTTTGATGATACTCGTCCAACTAAGTTGGAAACCGACGCTAGTGACTTTGCGTTAGGAGTTGTCACAAATCGTGACTAAGCAAGGCAGATTTCACATGACTAATAGTTATTGGTCATAAGGTATGTTTCTATGACTCACGATCGTGAGTCATAATTATGTTTCACGCTATGCAGTCAGTTGACTCATAGTTCTCACATGACTCGCACTTGAGTGTCATCGTTATGTTATGATTGGTTGATGTTTCTATGACTCACGATTGTGAGTCATAATGATGTAATGACTTTCGCGCGTGACTCACATTATGAGTCACGAGTTTCATGACGGGCCGTAGATATAGGATCTTCACGCTACCATCTAAGTAGTTTTCTACAAAATAACTTTACCTTTACTTTTACCTTTACCTCTCGCTTGTATGCAAGCAACCTAGCTCTCTAGCGTAAGAGCCAATACGAACTTGTTAAGACAAGAACAGTCTCACATCTCTCTCACGTGAGAAGAGATTGAGTTACGAAGAAGTTCCCTTGCTACCTCTCCCCAATAAGATATTGGTGTGAGATACAAAGACTATAAGATAGTCTACTATTGAAGAAGAGATTATAAGTTAATCTCGGAAAGAAGAACACTCTCGGATATCCTAATATACTTAACTATAAAGATAGTTCGAGATATTAGATTAAGTAATTCGTTACCTGTTGCACCACTAATCTCCACCCGAGTAGGATTGTTACAGGAGTCGTATTATCTCAACTCTGTGAGGATGAGAACTGGGATCCTGTAGCTTTTCATAGTAGGAAGTTCTCGCCAGCAGAGATAAATTATGACGTCCATGATAAGGAGATGGCCGCAATAGTGGCAGCCTGTAAGGAATGGGCATATATGTTGATGTTGGTTGATGATCAGATATTGGTATACACTGATCACAAGAAGTTAGAGTACTTTAATACTACAAAGACTCTAAACCGTAGACAACATCGCTGGGCAGGATTTCTCCAACAGTTCAATTTTAACGTTATTTATCGAGAAGGATGGTTAAATGAAAAGGCTGATGCTTTGTCGAGGCGTAGGGACTACCGCCCTGAAGGGGGGAGTAATTCCGAACCTTTTACCTTTTTTCGCTCTAGACAGTATGTTCATGAGGAGCCTCTCATCTTGCGACCACAAGTATTGCAGACTTGCCAAGGTTTTCCGTTGCAGACAACCTTTCATGAGGCTCTTGTAAAAGCAGCCGATAATGATCAAACCTATTTAGCAACGCTAAAGGCACTCCTCAAAGGCGATAGTAAGGTTGATACAAACTTTAGTATCGAAAGGGACTTGCTCCTGTATAAGAACAGATGGTACATTCCAAAGGATGAAAGTCTAAGGCGACCAATCATGGAGGCAGAACATGATTCAAAGATTGCTGGACATTTCGGAACATACAAGACCATTGGTAGGGTTAGGGCTAACTTCTATTGGCCAAAGATGAATGAACACATTACTGAATACGTGTGCTCTTGTGATGTATGTCAACGTAATAAGGTTATCAGGCATAAGAAGTATGGGCTCCTAGAACCCTTAGAAGTTCCTATGAGACCGTGGACGGCAATATCCATGGACTTCATTGTTGGGTTACCAAAGTCAGAAGGCTATACGAAGATATGGGTCATTGTAGACAGGTTCTCCAAGATGGCACACTTCATTCTGCTGAAGACTGAGGAACATATTAAGGAACTGGCCTTGACGTTTGTGAAAGAAATCTGGCGTCTCCATGGGCTTCCTGAATCAATAGTCTCTGACCGAGATACCCGATTCACGTCTAAGTTTTTGACAAGCCTAATGCAACTACTGCAAGTGAAGTTGAATATGTCAATGGCATTCCATCCTGAAAGCGATGGGCAAACTGAAAGGGTTAATCAGAGACTGGAGCAATACTTAAGGAGTTATTGCACCTATCAGCAAGACGATTGGGTATCCCTGTCACCGTTTGCCCAACATGCGTATAATACCTCAACGTCTGAATCCACAAAGGCTAGTCCCTTTGAAATTAATTATGGGTTCGCCCCGCAAACGCACTGGTCGGGGATGGTGTCCGATAATAAGGGAATAAACCCAGACAGTGAGCTTATGGTTAAGGATTGGGAAGGCACCTGGCAAGAAATCTGAGAGACAATACAAAGGGCAGAGGAAAGACAACGGAAATGGCATGATCAGAAAAGACAGCCAGCTCCGGAATATGTCACGCTGGAGGATGTCCTCCACGGCAGGGCTAAGAAAGCCGACAGAGTAATGCTTAACCGCAAAAATCTCCGCACAAAGAGGTCTATGGAAAAACAAGACCACAAGATGCTGGGACCATTTGTTGTCCTACGCAAAATAGGTTCTAGGGCCTATGAGATTGAACTGCCAGACAGATAGGATATCTATCCTGTGTTTCATGTCGGGTTGTTGGAGCCTTACCGCGAGGATCCCAACGGGAGACCTCAAAAGGAAATACCAACGCCAGATATTGTGTGTAATGAGCCTATTTATGTAGTCTCCGAGATTGTTGACAGTCGGTGGTATGGGAATTCTAAGAAGACATTTCCCAACCGGTTTTGAGGAGTACATAGTCGCTTGGGAAGGGTACGGTCAAGAAGAGAATTCTTGGGAACCGTTCGAGATGTTTGAAGATACTGCAATGCAAGCATTGCAACAGTTCCATGAAAGGTATCCGTCTAAACCTAAAGACCATAGGGTAATAAACAATCCAAACCGTGGGACTAAAAGACGACGTTGACGGTCTGAGGACAGACCAAGAGAAGAGGGGAGTAGGATAACGACCCTACAATAGGTAGCTACAACCACTATCACCTTAACCCAAATGGTATACCAAGAGGTATCCAGAGGTGGTATGGTCTCGTATATATATTATACTCATGGCTGGTAATCCTAGGATAAGGCCTAGGGAATAGTTGGGTAGCCTTGAGGTACTCTACTAGGCAGGGTAACCTTTCGGGAAAAGATTCAGATAAAGTCAAGCGATTTATGGGAATGTTACACGGACCTCCGAGACGACTTCTGTGGTCGACTGGAGGACTTCCTGAGGGGTTAAAGGCATAATAGGGCAGAGTTACCCTACCTTGGGAATTTGGTCATTATGCCTATGGGTCCCAGTTACCCTACTGAGGAACCCAAGTTACCCTACCTTCACCAGCAAGGTCATCCTAGAACTTAGAGGTTGATTGCCTCACATTCTATTGGCTCTTAGATGTTCTTGGGCGAACACGCATCTGCGCGCGGAGGTCCCACGCCTGTTCAAGAGTGGCCCGAACATAATATTGAACTTGGGCGGGTTTAGCTAACACCCCCCTCTGGCCCCAGCATTGGGACGGCTTGTCATAGGCAGACGGCTGTGTAGTTGCTCGTTTGCAAGTTAAAAGAGGTCATTGGAGCAGCTGCCGTAACACCGTATAAGTCATTGCCGTCCGTCCGACTGAATGTCGTTCGCAAGATATATAAGGGGAGTATGGGTAACCGCCAAAATGGGGGTCACCCATATATGGTCTCTCGGGCACCTAGGAGTCTATTAATGCCTACAGGTAGTAGGGTAGTCTTCCTAGTGGTACTCAGGGAGTCTCAGAAGGCCAGGGTGCTTTCGAGACTAATACCTCAGTAACCAGCCCGGGCCTTCTCCCCTTGATTTGTAGCATTACTATGGGTTCTTATTGGACTCTAGAGGTATGAGTCTTATCACGGTAGAGTATGTCCTGAAAGGCTGGCGATGGGTAGCGCCCACTTTACCAACCATCGGCTACATCTCACCGGGGGAGCTTCCATGTCTATTTATCACATTGGATAGACGCATAGATTAAATGATAGACTGCATAGCTTGTATAGACGCAACTACCACTGGGCCCGTGAGTCCACCACCTAGGTATTGACTCAGGTTGTTGTCATAACAGTTAGCCACTGGTATGACTTCGATAGGAACAGTTTTTCCACCTGCGGTTGTATTGGAGATGCATTGCAGAAACTAATATCCTATTGACGGAGTTAAGTGTACCCGAGTTGGTCCGACACTTCCAGCTGGATAACTCCTGATGGAGGGTAGACCTCGGACAAACCCTGAGCAGGACAGGGTGCTCGCACAAGGTCGGAGTAGTGGTGAATGTCAAAGTCTTAAATCTGATATCTACTTAAGTTTAAGCATTTGGCATTCTACTTCGATAACAAACTTTCCTCGAGAGAACTTATTGAGTGAAGCTTTCAGCTTAACGATATTAAGTTTAACCGTTTTGATTCTTCGTGAATTATTTCCTCTATCTTTATCTTCTACTTTGAGTTTTGGTGCGGTCGCAACCTTAGAGTTCACCTCTCCATAGGGTGCCCCCGTTAAAGGGGGAAACCCGCAGCAGGGAGCCCTAGGTCGGCTCCTGTCTTATGGAAGATCGACACTAGATGGTCGAGGTTTCCTGTGGCCGGGAGGGGGGAGAGTGGAGCTTTAGGGGTATGCCTTAGAGGGCCACCCTGGTGGGAGGCCATGTTTGGAGATGAGGGTGGGGACACGAGGCCCAATAATGAGGACGAACGGTGTGGGAGAAGGGATCGTGCGCAGAGCAACGTGGTGTTGAGAAACGTAGGGTGGGGGAAAGAGGAAAGTGGAAGCCTGGTTGGGTAGAGGGATAATTGTGCAACATATATAGTGGAAATCGAGGGAAGAAAGCAGATGGCGAGGAAGCAGGAGATAGGCAGGTGAGGGAAGTGGAGAATCAGTTTATAGGTAACAGGCGAGGCAGAGTAGCAGAATAAGCAGTAAAAAAAAAGAAAATAAAAAAGAACAAAGCAGACAAGAATGGAAAAGACCTAGTATTTAGTATGACTGCCATTTGCTGTAAGAACAGCATTAACTCTATCCACCATGGTATCATGAATTTGACCAAGCTCATACTGAGTAATTAAATTCCACGGATTTTGAATAGGTGTAATCATGTCTTTATTATTCTGGGGGCGGGGGAGAAGCTTGCTGATAGGGGACTTCATTAGTCTCCAAACAGCCTCGATCAGATTGAGATCGGGTGAGGTTGCCAGCCATGGCATAAGATATTTGTTGAGGCCTCTGTTAGACAGAAGCCTATCTCAAAGTCTTGCGAGATAACTCAGGCCGATAATCTTAATCGTAGACAGAGATTGTCTAGGAAGGCTCAATGTTTTCGTTATAGAGGTAGGTAAAGTGATAAAGATTTTTCTAATGTAAAAACTTATATTGATAAGATCTCTTCTCTGTTGCTTGATAATGTTCAAATAGCTTGGGAGGCACCTGATATTTATATGTCGCGTCTGGGTGGTCGCAGGCTACATCTAGTTCTCATACTAACTAAGTACCTCCTAACAAACTCCAGCTTTTTCTTAAAGTGCGAAGACCATTTGACCTTGACAATTCTGTTATCTCACTTCGACTTCCGAATCGCAACACCATGAAATTTCCTGACGGTGCTCCCACACATCAGTCCATTGGTTACAATCCATCTTTGTCGGCATGGAGTCTTGCTTACCATTTGCATACGCAGAATGGTCTTCATGATCGAACCAACAAAGGGGACAGCTTTGTTATCAAACCTCTAAGAATTGCAGGTATATCCTGCAACCGACATCTGCGAGGCATAAGATAGACTTGTCACGATAATTGCACCAATAGCCATTATCCCTCCATAGTCATATCATTATCGTATGGTTCCGTCAGCTTTCTGCCGATGCTATTGACGTGCGTGAGTGCGGGTATGCTTGAATTCTCAAACTACCTCATCCAATAACACCGTTCACTTCTGGGACTTTCATCGCGAGAGCATGGAGTATAGAATGTGTTGTTTAACCATTGTCCGTAAAAGCGTCCCGTTACTTGGTGACCACCTCAGCGACTCTTGTCTTTAGTACTCAGTAACCTTATGCGACGTCAGCCGATCTGGCTCGAACCACCTGCATATGCTCGCCAAAGGTCTTTCCTCATATATCCTGTGAACGGGATCCGGTGAGAGGGACGGCCGCGACGTATACGGGGTAACAAGGCGGGTTCCCACGACCATGTCTTTGGTAATGGGACGCAACTACGGCGGCGTCTCCCGATGTAGCGCTGTCCCAACGCTGGTGCAGGAGCGGGGTGCTGGCTTGCCCTTTTGAACTCAGAATCCTAAGGTAGGGTAACTAGAGGTCTTTATTCACTAATAGAAGGCTAAGCCTTCCGGTATGCCTAACAGCCTCGATCTTGTAGGTCAGCCACAGTAGTGCGAGCTCCATGGGGGGAGGCATTAACGTGTTGAATATAAACGTGGTCATTTGTTCGAGCTGACTCATTATTCCAGAAGTAGTCCAAAAGTGGTACGATATCAGTTTGATATCCCTTAGCACTTATAGTCTTACCCCAGGCACCTTTATCCCAAATGATTAAAGGGTCTTCACCACAACCAATACAGAAGCCCCAAACAACAATTGACTCTAGCTTTTTAAACTTAGGCAGAAGGCAGGACTCTTCAAACTCCGCCTCTGCTGTCCTAGAGACCCAAACACGAAACGGAGCACCACCCACATTAAACGCGTATTCGTTTGACCAGATGACTTTAGACCAATCATGAGCGGCCCACACCTTATACCTTTCTGTAATGGGGGCACCCTGTAGAGAGGTCAACTCTAAGGTTGCGACCGCACCAAACACTCAAAGTAGAAGATAAAGATAAGGTTAATTAATTCACAAGAATCAACGGCAAAACTTAATATAGTTAAGCTCGAAGCTTCACTCAATTTAGTTCTCTGGAGGAAAAGTTGGTTGTCAAAGTAGAATGCCAAATACTTAAACTTAAGTAGATATCAAATTTAAGCCTTTGATATTCACCACTACTTCCAACCATGTGCGAGCGCCCTGTTCCACTCAGAGTTTGCCCGAGGTCTACCCTCCATCAGGATTTATCCTGCCGGAAGTGTCGGACCAACTCGGGTACACTTAACTCCGTCAATAGGATATTAGTTTCTGCAATGCATTTCCAATACAACTGCAGGTGGAAAAGGTCTTCCTATCGAAGTCATACCAGTGGCTAACTGTTATCACAACAACCGGAGTCAATACCTAGGTGGTGGACTCACTGGCCCAGTGGTAGTTTCGTCTGTACATGCTATGCAGTCCATCATTTAATCTACGCGACTATCCAAGGTGATAAATTGACATGCAAGGTCCCCAGGTGGAATGTAGCCGATGGTTGGCTAAGTGGGCGCTACCCATAGCCAGCCTCTTGTGACATACTCTACTGTGATAAGACTCATACCTCTAGAGTCCAATAACAACCCATAGTAATGCTACAAATCAAGGGGAGAAGATCTGGGCTGGTTCCTGAGATATTTGTCTTGAAAGCACCCTGGCCTTCTGAGACTCCCTGAGTACCACTAGGAAGACTACCCTACTACCCGTAGGTTAGAATAGACTCCTAGGTGCCTAAGAGACCATATATGAGCGACCGCCATTTTGGCGGTAACCCATACTCCCCTTATATATCCTGCGAACGACATTCAGTCGGACGGATGGCGACGACGTATATGGTGTTACGGCAGCCGCTCCAATGACCTCTTATTACTAGCAAACTAGCAACTATGCAGCTGTCTGCCTATGACGCGCCGTCCCAAAACTGGGGCCAGAAGGGGGTGTTAGCTAAACCCGCCCAAGTTCAATAGTATGTTCGGGCCACTCTTACAGAGGCATGGGGCCTCCCCGCGCAATGCGTGTGTGCCCAAGAACATCTAAGAGCCTATAGAATGTGAGGCAATCGACCTCTAAGTTCTTGGATGACTTTGCCGGTGAAGGTAGGGTAACTTGGACTCCTCAGTAGGGTAACTGGGGTCCATTGGCATAATGACCAAATTCTCAAAGTAGGGTAACTTTGTCCTCCTATGCTATTAACCGCTCTGGAAGTCCTCCAGTCGACCACAAAGGTCGTCTCGGTAGACTGTGTAACATTCCCATAATTCTCTTGCCCTTATGCGAATGTTCTCCCGAAAGGTTACCCTGCCTAATAGAGTGCCCAAGGCTACTCAACCATTCCCTAGACTTTGTCCTAGGTTAACCCGCTATTTGTATACGAGACCATACCAGCTCTGCTTACCCCTTAGTATACCATTTGGGCTAAGGTGGTAGTTATTGTAGCTACCTATTGTAGGGTCGTTACAATATCAGCCCAGGAGAAGCCTGTCTAGTAAGTTATTATATTAGCCTATTATTTAGAAAAGCCTTAACAACAATTCAAAATGCATAAAAAAAAATCATAAAAGTTAAGAGCTATCCAAGTAGATAAGGTTTTCTTCATGAATAGGGGTGAAGGACACGACAATCAGAACTGGAATGATTGAATCTCAAACATTATGCTTGTTTGCCAAAAATAGGACCGAAATATTGGGCCATAATTCCCCAAGTGACAATACCCTTTTTCCTATTGAGCAATGCGGGAAGGAAAAGGGGCATTTATATGGGCGACCGAAGCGGAGCTGGATACTCCAAGAGGGTCTTAGGAGGGGTACATTCTCTCTCTTGCTAGTGGATCACTTGAAGAGAGTACGAGTACGACCGGAAACCCAAATAATCTTTGAACTTTATGCTCTGTAGTCAAGAATTAGTTACTACACAGCAGACATAGTAGCAAAAAGTGGCTTGCTGTACACTTTCGATAACATAAGAAACACCAGATCTTACCACTCCAGCTAACTCCAACATTCTCGCACTTGGTTCGATTATCTGGGGACTGCCAAGACCCCGGGATGCGACGGGACGACAAAATGCTGTCCGTCCTCTTCCTTGAATTTCCAGGACGGCCATCATTATGAAGGACGACAAGCCCCACGATCTGAGACAAATTCTGGTAGGGGACGGTAGGGAACGTCCAAGGGTGGTGGAGGATAGTAGGGGATAGCAGAAAACAACGGAAAACAGCAGAAGACGGCGGAAGACGGCGGGGGACGGCATGGGACGGCCAGGGACGGTGCGGGACAGGAAGGGACAGTCCTTCACTCAGATATGTGGGGTATGTTCCAGAAAATACTGGACGGACTACCCCGTTGTGAACACTGTCTGGGGATGAACGGCCCTGGGCTCAGCTTTCCTACCCAAAGCCACGAGAGAGCACTTTGATATCGAAGTGCGCAGTCAACTCCCACATATACTCGGGTTATCCACTATCTTCAGCTGGCCTCTAATCTCTATTATCCCCATGCGTCAGCCCATGATAGGATTAGTTTGATAGGTAAATGAATTTGTGAATACTAGCTAATGAGATCCGACGTACCCAGCATACCCAAGCTTGAGTATGTAAGAAAAGCACTAATCCGTCTTATAGATTTTAGTCTCCAAGCATGGAGATTTGGCAACTGACGGAGATAGTGGATAGCACGAGTTTTTGTCATATTCCGTCATTCCGAATCATTCCGGTTCTAGAGTTAAAGGTTAGGACCACACTAACTACTAAAACACATAGGGATATATTTGGCTAACTAACCTTAGATAACTGCTCCATAGTTTCTTGCCAGACCTTGTATCCGAAAGCGTGGTGTCCAAATAGCGGCGGATGGTAGAAGAGAGGTAAAAAAAAAGGAAAAAGAAAAATTAGAAAGAAAAAGAAAGACAAAGAAGCTTACTGCTCGGGGTTTTAGCTGAAAGAAAAGGTTTCTTTCTAGCGACACGACAATGATAGCCAGTGGAAGACATAGTACCGCTTAGTGTCCGCTCACAGGCATTGAGACCTGCCATGCGGGCAATTTTCGTATAAGGCTTAGGGCGATTTGCTGCTAAGGTAGTCACTAAAGAGATAAGCTTTTGGCGGTTTGGGGTACGAAGGATAGAATGCCGGCCACGAACACCATTACGTGTGGGGGTAAACGGCGGGTGTGCGATGCGATACACTATAGAGAGTGCGACTCCGGTTGCAGTTGCAATTTGCCTATACGGCCAGCGGGCAATATGTTTCAGCCCACGGATCTTATGGCAAATGGCAATATCGACTTCAGTACGTAGGGGCTGGGGATTGGTTTCCAAGGTACTTGGTTCAGGGCCAAGATAGGAGACAGGAGTGTTAGGACGAGAGGTATGAGAAGAATTGACTGAGTTTTCGCTCTGCTCTTCCGTGTTTAAGATAGGGGAGGGAGTAGAATAACGAGTAGGACTTAGAGGGTCGTAGTCTGGCTCAGAATCGCCAACAATGATATACTCGGAGTCTGAACCAGGCTTTGTGGAAGTAGTAGAAGAAGTAGAAGAAGTAGAAGAAGTAGAAGCTCTGTTTGGAAATGAAATAATTGAAGAATCATCATCAGAGGTTTCGGCATCAAAGAGCCAAGTATGTAGAGAGCTTGGACTCCCTGGAACAGGAAGGAGATGCTCATCTCGACTGGTAGACTGTGAAGACATAGCGAAAGGAGTTGCTAGTACTATAACTAGTAATAATATATCGTAAAAGCTTTCTCGGCTTCTATTTATCATAAAATCTCATATACGTATTCATCTGATATCACTCATATGTTTCTGCCGACACACTATTTCCTTGTATTCCACGGTAACTTTCGGATAATTAAGACAAATTTTATGTTACTTATTTTCTCTAAAGATCTAATGATCATAAGTATGATTGTTCTACCTATTCAACCTACCCTTAACTGGTGTTGGTTTAAGCGAGAATACCAACACTATATTTGCCAGCAAATCAGCATTCAGTGGTTGGTGCGCATAACACTTGGTTGGAACACATACTTTTTCGAATGTTCCATAGTTGCCGTTACAGCGGAGGAATGACCACCCCTGCTCTGTGCCATGAATTCATGCTCTAACCTTGTACCTTAGTATCGCGGCACCCTCAGATTCGTTTCCTGCTCAAATTTGGTTTCTGGGCTACGCAGGGCAGGTATCAACCATCACACAGTACACAACATGTGATTATCTGCCGTGAATTTGTCGCGTTTTTAGTCAGATTCTTACTTGTACAGCTACTACAAAGCGCTGTAGCCTAGAAAGCGAATTTGAGGAGGAAGCGAATTTGAGGGTGCCGCGATACTAGCCGATTGATACAATACAGTAATTAACGTAAAGTACACTAGAGGGATAAAATACCGGAAACCGGATCTTGGATCTTGGGTTGTAACATTAGGTAATAGGATCTTCTATCTAGTGAGTTTACGTCAAGTTGAAGTAATCTAACTTCTAGGTTTTAGCATTCAGTATGCCCAACCTGGACAGTCTCCCTCATTCTTTCTTAGAGTAATCTATTGGCATATGGTCGAAGATCGTGAGAGATTTCTACATCAGCAAAAAACTATTATGCGTCTGGTCCGCTGGCGCCGCCTCTGGATGTTGTTCTTGCGTCCGCTGCGTCCTGTGCATCTGGAGGTGTATTGCAACACCAAATTGCGCCCGGATGCAAGTTGCCATACCTCCATTTCGTCTGGTTGCACTTCACAACACCACCGCTTATCTGGACGTACTTCACAACACTACTGCTCCTCTGAATTCACCTCATCTTTCTGAATGCAAAGATGCCAGCCCAACCAACTCTGAAAGTGAGTGATAGCTCTAGAAGTCTTTGGTCAGCACAGTTTGTTGTGGTTTCTCGGCACTTAGCCTTAGACGCGATACACGCAACTCCGCACTTTGCTCTCATCCAACACCCTCTACATACTCCCTCTTCATGGCCTAGCCTGAAGACTCCACCACAATCACTATATTGATTCTGAATCTGACATCTGCATCATGTCAAGCTCCACACCAGCCACACACTACTATTAGATCCATCCTGACCTGACTATTATTGATGGAGTTACCTTTATGCCGGGTTTTTTGAGGGGTTTAGCAAGCCCTAACTTTGAAGCCAGATTTCGCTAGCATCGGATATGCGATCATAAAGCCCTTTCGGGCTGTTATCCTACACCCTTCCAGCTATCGAAGGCTGGAATGAACGTCCTGATACAAGGATTTCCCATGGCGCTACAGAGCCTTCTGAAGGGGGGAGGTATTATGCCAAGTTTTCATAGTGTTTGGCAAGCGCTGACATTAAAGCCAGGTTCCGCCGGCGTCTGGTGTGCGATCACAGGGCCCTTTTCGAGTGTTATTGCACGCCCTCCCAGAAATTGAACGCTGTACAGAACGTCCCAATACGATGATTTTCCATGGCGCTACGGAGTCTTGTGAAGGGAGAGGTCTTATGCCAGGTTTTTTAGAAGGGGTCTCATGAGTGCTGACATTAAAGCCAGATTCCGCCGGCATCTGGTGTGCGATCACGGAGCCCCTTTAGGATGTTATTCTATGCCCTCTCGGCTATCGGGTGCCATAGGGGCGTTCTGATACAACCATTCCCCATAGTGCTATGTAGTATTCCGAAGGGGGGAGTCTTATGGCCGGTTATTTTAGGGTCTAGTAAGGGCTGACCTTGAAGCTAGATCCCGCCAGCATCCAGTGTGCGATCACAGAGCCCTTTTGGGATGTCATTCTATGTCCTCTCAGCTATCCGGCGCAGTAAGGAACGTCTCGATACGACTATTATCCATGGCGCTACAGAGCCTTCTGAAGGGAGGGGTCTTTATGGCGGGTTTTTGGTCTGGTGTGCCTGGGAGAAGGCTGTATTTAAATATAATAGAAGACCAGCTACAAGGACTTTCAAGTTATAAAATAAATTGTGACCTAGGTCAGGAGCGAGTAAAGGGGGGATCCTTGAAGAAAGTTCAGAAGGAGTAGTGCCACATTTGGGCGCAATCTGAATATTAGGTGGGGCATCCGGTTGCGTCCTGAGTGCGTCCAGATGCACCATCATGCTCGTGCCACATCCAGAGTACCAGTTGACTTTTTGAGTGTACTGTGTGTCAGAGGCAGTGGACGCTCAGGACGCAGGTAATAATTTTTGCTAATGTACCGAATAAAACCATACAACAAGCATCCTCCATATCATGCCCAAATACACTGCAATTGTCAGCTGACCTTCCAATTCATCCCAGAGAAGAGATTCTGTTTCGTTCTCTACTCTTTTTTAAAAAAACGTCTCATGTACACGAATATTCTATATGCCCCATTGACCAAATAAGGAGATTACTCAAGCCTTTCTCTCTCACAGCAACCATGAGCTGAAAGTAAGTTAATTCAGCTGAATAGTCCACTTTCTTAGAGTATATAAACTAATTATGTTTATATCTCTATAGTGCTGGGTAGTTGAATGTCGCTATTGTGGGTGGTCCAGAGCACGCAACTCTATAAGGCAAACAGCACATTTAGCTCAATGCCGTCCATATCACGAATACCTGCATACTATAGGAGGCTCCAGTAGCCATCGCTCTTCTTCAACACTTGCCAATCTAAACTCTGAAGCAAGTTCCTCTCAGTCCTCATTTCGAGAAGCAATTCCACAACCTCCTAGCAGCCTGAGTTCATTTCCGGATAACCGAATCCTAGCACCACTTATGGCTGAATTGAAGGATATTCTGTAGTTGAAGTCAGCATTTGCAGTCTATATGGGAGCCAGACCTTTTACCCTTCTAGATGACCGGTATTTCCGCCAATACCTTAGTAGCCTTTCAGGCTATTTAAACACTATCCCACCTTCCCATTCTGAGCTAGCCGGAGAATTGTTGGAAAAAGCCTATGAATTAGTTCATAGGGATGTTCTCTTAATGCTCGAAAATGAAGACTATTTGAATATAGTCATACAAGAAAGTGGAGATAGTGCGGATTGACGTATTGTCAATATGTGTATTGTAACACCTATTGGTGCCTTTTACTATGAGACAGAAGATAGCAAGCACGAATCTCAGACTGCACAGATGTTATTTGAATGGATGAGGAGAAATGTAAAGATTTTAGTTGAAGAGAGGGGGTGGTGGAGATTTAATTCCTTTATTACATATACAATCAATATGATGCGAGCAGTATGATCTCTAGTTCAATGTGACCCACGCATCAAGTATGTATTTTGTTTTCCATGTAACACACATGGTTTACAGCTTTTAATACATCACTTACTTGATATTGAGCCATATTCAAACTTGCTTGAAAAGGCTCAAACGATTGCCCAGTTTTCCAGACGTGCGAAACTCCAGTATGTGTGTAACGACCCTACGATAGGTAGCTACAATCACTATCACCTTGGCCCAAATGGTATACCAAGAGGTAACTAGAGGTGGTATGATCTCGTATACTTTATACAAATAGCTGGTAAACCTAGGATAAGGCCTAGGGAATAGCTGAGTAGCCTTGAGGTACTCTACTAGGCAGGGTAACCTTTCGGGAGAACATTGGCATAAGGTCCAGAGAATTATTGGACTGTTACACGGACCTCCCAGACGACTTCTGTGGTCGCCTGGAGGACTTCCTGAGCGGTTAAAGGCATAAGAGGGCAAAGTTACCCTACCTTGGGAATTTGGTCATTATGCCCATGGGTCCCAGTTACCCTACTGAGGAACCCAAG
>Ga0307509_10006154_pt1 | contig 16275 bp, 20 predicted proteins | sample 10_EM_MG_FD_202245 | JGI IMG/M metagenome (GOLD analysis project Ga0307509, IMG submission 202245) | Populus trichocarpa ectomycorrhiza microbial communities from riparian zone in the Pacific Northwest, United States - 10_EM | ecosystem: Host-associated > Plants > Roots > Unclassified | place... | reverse complement strand
ACAAAGACGGCCGTCCTGAGGTTTCCAGGACGGGTGTGGACCGCATTTTGCCGTCCCGTCCGGTCCAGGGCTCTTGGCAGTCCCCCCGTCGGGCCCTACAGGGGCCCCGGACCGTTGAGAACACTGGCTTCACCACTTCCTCATGTCCATTCATGGCAGCCCACGAGATTAGTGTTTGGCCACCGTTGTCTAGCCTATTGGGGTTGACATCTCTCCGCCCCAGCAACAACTTCACCACTGCCTCATGTCCATGTTTAGTAGCCCACAAGATTGGTGCTTGGCCAAAGCGATCTAACATATCGGGGTCGACGCCTCCCTGTCCCAGCAGCAGCCTTACCACCTCCTCATGCCCATTCCTAGCGGCCCATATCAGTGGTGTAGCATCCGTATCATCCAGGCAGTTTATATCGACACCATCCATTTCTGTCAAGGTTCTCGCGACCCCAACAAGTCCAAACATGCACGCACAGTGCAGTCCAGTAAACCTGTAGGAATTCTCAACACTAGGATACCCTGGCGCGCGCTTTAGGAGTAGTTCAATTGATACATGGTGATCGTAGTTCCTTAAGAGCTTTAGTGCAAGCGCTTTCCCGCGATCAGTGGGTTCCTTTTTCATGTGGACTCCCCAGTATATAGCAGAATATTCGAGGAAGGGTGTGTGTTGTGTGCCCAGAGAGCTGGAGGCAGGAAGGGTGATTACCTGGGGCGAATCAAGATATGTCAAGCAGGTCTCTGCGATTACCGCATGAGGGCTCCGAAAAATATCAGGATGGCTGGTGAGATATTCATGGAGCGTGAAGTGGACTAGTCGAACAGCGGACCCTTCCTTATCCACCACCACAAGCCCTTGGCAGCAGCTTAGAACCGTCCATATTGAGGAAATATTATCGGGATTGTAATTTGTTGATTCGATTTCGATCGCTAGGGCGTGGCAGAGCTCCTCCGCCCTAAACGGCCGCTCCGAATGAGATATCCACATTAAAGAGGCCATCCCGAGCCTCGATTTCTGACCACCCTGCGCCTTGATCCGTTCTAACGCTGTACCATAGATATCTTCCAGACCCAACCCATGTGTCATCACTCTCAGCCTTTCTCGCCGTCGATGAATGGTGGTCTCCTGTAGGATTGAATCGAGTTTTAGAGAGACTAATAGGAACCTAGACATGCCTCTGTTAGCGGACAGCTTGGGCAGGGCACCACATTCAACCCATCCTACCTACATCTCTGAAACAGTCTCCGGAAGCTTCCTCATTATTTCTGCCTCCAATCCCTTATCCATCTCGTGCGACGTTGAGTCTTCCGCAAGCTTTCTACGGACGTAGTGGATGATGTCATCCCTTCGGGGGCTTATCGATATAACCGCTGCTCCCCGGGGAGATGTTTTTCCACCTCGCCAGCAATATGCGGTCTCCCAGTTATGAACACTCGCGTGGCTCTCGACATTTTGATGATTTCCCTAAGTGATATGAGGATCTTTGCTTGATCTGCTGCTGCACATTCGTCCAGGGCATCCAGGCAGAAAAACGTGCGCCGCGAAGATGAGAGGCTCCCCAACATCTTCACAATTTCAGGAAGTCGCAGTCTCCGACCGCCGATGATTTTCTTCTGTTCCCGAAACACGTCCACTATTTCCCCGGGAATTGGCTCCAAACCACCAACAACCTGTTTCAACAATGCCCCCAACATACCCGCCGCGGACTGCTCCTGCTGTGCGGCAAAATCGAAATAGAAACACGCCACAATAATATCTTTCTCTCCGGTTTCACAGGCCCCATCGCCTAAGGCATCTATGACTAATGAACTAAAGTTGCAACCTCTTAGAAAAATACCCTACCGGTACTGTGTTCTTTCTCCCACGGTGTTGACTCTCTTACCTGATGTAGGTCTTGCCGACCCCCGGATTTCCGGAGCAAAACATGATCGCCTTCTGTGATTCACCCTGACCACCATCACCGCCGTACCAGCTTCGAAACTGCTCGGTCCGCAGAAGCCAGTCGCCAACGTTGTCAACCCGGCGCGTTTGAATATCATAATGCCGCAAACGAGGCTCGAGAGGCGACAACCAAGTCAGGATTTCAGACCGGTCATCGGTGACGGTAATGAAACGTTACCGCAATTAGTGTTTGTATTGAAACAGTTGGTGTTGTTGTTAAGAGAATTGGAATTGTTATTTAACGAGCCGATGGTATTAAAGGAGTTATCGTATCTTGAGGAATCAAGGCCATGTGGGAAGTCAGCAATAACACGATGATCTTGAGACATTCTTCTGTTCTTCGCTCTTCGGAGTGCTGTAGCGGCGCGCTTGGTGAGAGATGGCGATGTTAGGCAAGAGAATTCCGGAGAGCTGAACAAAAAGTGGGGTTCCTTACCACCACTGCCCAATCCCGCAGCTGCATGCTTGCTCCAATCATAACTCCTTGAACTCTGTGAAACCAACACCATCCCTGTGGCTACGGGTACAAGTACCTCACTACCGGTACCGTAAAATCTCGTGAAATCCACCATCTCCGGCAGATTTGGGGTTTGAGTCAAAAGTTCTCAAGAAGGATTAGTGCTTTCCTGACACGGTATAGCCTGAGTCATTTGGCTGTGTTAGATCTCGTTAATCCGACAAGCTAAACCTATCTTGGGCTGATGTCGCCATTTGCTGGGTACACGTGACAGACCGGAGATGGCGGATCCCACGAGATTCCACGGCACTTCCCCAGTGGGGTTGTTGGAAACAGCCGCTCCACATCGCCTTCCTCATGGACACACAATTCCATTGTCAGAGCTATCTCCCTCACAACCCCCCCCTCGGCCCAATGGGCAGGCTTGACAGAAACTCTCAACACCTCAGATGGATAAATCGCGACCGGCATTCGCTTAACGTCCGCTCCTGATACCAAGTCACCCTGCTTACAATCACACGTAGAAAAGATATTTCTCGTGATCTCTAACTTAACTCCGATAGATCGTTTATACTCTGCGACATTACAAAGTACGCTAATCCCATAGGCAACTGTTTTTTTACTACTTCTCAAGAGGCTTGATATTTCTGAATCCTTCGATCCGAGGAGTATCCTCACTATGCTGGCCTTCAATTTGAGAGTCCGGGCACCACCCGGAGGTGTAAAGCCTTCGGTTAACAAGCGGCCAACACTCCAGATATTGTCCGTCAACAAAATTAACCGTACACATAGCAGCGATGGCAACACAGCCCTCCTATTGACTCTGCATTTTCAACACCTCCCAAAGATATTTCTCTTGATCAAATACTAATTCCTACTATGTTTTCTACTATGTATCTACAGTATGTTTTATATATATATATTTCTATTCTCACAATAGTGGGGTTGATGTAGGAGTGCTGTTGTCATGGCCAAAGTTTTTCACGTTCATTGATGTACTCTAGTACGGTTAATTCTGCTAAGGCAGGGTACAATCCCTCAAAAACTCCTGCGCCGGCCAAAACTACCATGCCCCGTACCCTCATATCCCATCTCCCACCTCCCCGCAGTGGTATTCGCGCTCCCAAACCTTGGGCACTATGGCCGTGCTAGCAGTCCATTGGGGAGGCTAGATATAAATCTCATCCAATGTCACTCGTATACCTCATCTCGTGGACTCTGAACTGCTATGGCACGATCTAGGGCATAAACAATCATCTACAGAGGAAAGAGAGAAGACATTACTAGGTAGTATGAGTTGTTCGTGTACCGTAAGAACTCGAATAAATCACCCTTGTGCTAGGTAAGTTAGTTCGAAACTTTCACCTTTGATGAGGGGGTGAAAAAGACAACAAAAATCTGCCCCCCTGAGACCAAAAGAAGAAGAAAACACCAGACCCCACTAAGAGAGGAAAGGACTTCAACGTCCTGGGCCGACCTCCGGATGAAAAAGCCGGTTAGGTATTATCATTCCCCTGCTCAGATCAAATCTGTCATGTCCCATTCTGACCCCTGTTTCCACCACACACTCCTTGCTCTGCAGTCGGTTGACTGAACATTGGTATGAAAGTTAAAGGCACCTTTCCAACATAGGATACCGGAGGTGCGGCGGGTCTTCTTTACGTGAAACTCAGCATCCGCCGATCTACGGCAAAACAGTCTCAATGTTGATAAATAAAATATTCCGCTATAATTGCAACCCGCTCCCCAGTTTAACCTTACAACTCTACCTTACTCGCTCGCCCGCCGTTCATGCTGGGTCAGTATCTATGGTTAATTTTGCTCCATTAGGGGAGCGGTGGGGGAAAAATGTTGAAAATGGTGCTTCTCACCATACTTACGATACTTCCTTTGCTCAGATAGCTTCGGATATGCACTGAGGATTCGGGCATATGGATCCGGCATCAGGGATGGGTTTGTTTTCGGAGACTCGCTTTGGCTTTGGGTATACGGTTCGGCTTTGGGCGTTTGGTTTGTACTTTCGGGAAAGCATTGCGAATGCAGGAATGCGCGATAGTTTTGGGATCGTGCAGCTTTCGGGAAAGCCGGGAGAAAAGCGGAAGGACTGTAAGGCCAGTGTGAACGAGCTGGAAGTCCGGAGGCGGGAGAGTGTTTGTTTTCCCTTTAGTTAGCCGAGAGTCATGATGGGGGAAGGGGACTCACACGGAGCAGCACTATGGCTCATGGATGGATATGATATGACGTCTTTGCGATTGATATATACTCCCGTGATCGCCATTAGTTAGCTAGAATAGAGCATCGAGTATCGTGGAGTCGTTGAGCGAGAGACTTGTTGAGTTAGAGAAGAGTTTTTCCCCGGTCCTGAAACCGATCGGTTTAGGTGTGAGTTCCTTGGCTTTTGTCGCTGCGTTTCCAAAAAAAAAAGTATTTAGCAAGAATACCGAATACAAGTATCATACTATCGAAGATTTAATTGGCTCATAGAGATCCTTCAAAAAAATCACAGACCCCCATCGAGAACGCTGGCATGCATAATATTGATATAAGTTGTGGATGAGCCTCCATTCCGGTAACAGATCTAAATATCATTAAGTAAAGTTATGCGTTATCCTAAGGGTAACCGAAATCCAAAACATGGTTGTTTTTCCTGACTATAGATACCGGTATATGGCATTCAAGTATCTGATATCATACTAGTATACATCTATATTGAAGGGGTAGATGGCGGCAGAAGGAAGATTGCAAAGGAGGCGTGGAAAATGAGCACCCCTGTTGGAAACTACGGTCATTTGCAGGCTTGTTGCCGGTTGCCGCGTCACCTTCCCCCGGATCACCACTGTCCTTTCTGCCAATTCGCCAAAGCCGAGAACCTATGAATTGAAGATGATAGCTGGCGACGAAAAGAAAGGAAAGGCAAAGTAGACCCATGATAACAACGCCAAAAGAAATACAGGAACTGTTGTTTGCCGCCTAGTCCCAAGTTCGCTCATTCCACTGCCAGAGGCTTTGGTGCTGGTGCCGCTGCCCTTGGCACGGGAGATTGTTACAGCCGATGTATCCCGTTTGGCAATGAGGGCGCATGGAAGTCTGGTAGTGGTGGCGGGTGGGCAACAAAGAACGCGAGGTGTGGAAAGCGAGGAAGCATGGTGATCTCGTAGTCTAGAGAGCTAGAAGAGGTATATGTACTAGGGGTTCACGGACCCCGCAGGTGAGAGCTATGACCCCGTGGCAACCGGCTATACGTTTTTCCGCAGTCCTTCGAGATGCGGCTCCTATCCCTCAAGCACTATTCCCCCCTGATACTTTGCCTAATTGGCAATGGGTCGTTCCAACCCTCCATTTTCCCTAGACTGTTCCGCTTCCCTTCTCCATAGAACAATAAGAGAACAAACAACGATCTTTACTTCTGACACCCCCCCTCAACTTGAACATACTATACCATAAATCTCGAAAATCGAACAGTGTGCTAGGTAGTCCAAAACTTCCTTCTCTAGAACGGGGCAAAAAAACACAGCAAAAAGACTGCCTCTTTCCCCTTCCGAGACAAAAAAAAGTTGATGACCTTACGGAGAGAAGAAGGCCAAACGACATAGCACCCAGTTCAATTATTCAAACTTCTACGGTACATTTCCCACAACACCATGAGGGTAGTTGCCCTTAGCCTAAAACACTCAACAATCTCTTAAGACTCCATTCAGCTTTTATCCTTGTCCAAACATGTTCCAGTTTTCCAGGAATGGCTTCAAGTTAAGATGTCGGAAGAGGTATCGAAGTTACATCCATGATCCAAGAGTATATGTGATTACTGACCAACCTGAAAGGCTTAGATTTGATGGCCGCAAGTTCTTGCTTCCCTCGAATCATATATATCACTCGATGTCACACTTTAGACCTCTACCCTTAGCCATGAGCGAGCACATCAGAGGTTTTCTTACCGCAAAAGTATATGGAGAGGCTTTCAAGCCCAGGGACGGTATAATACATTGAATGCGAAATTTTGTCTGTACTAATGTCCTTACATACCTCAACAAATTTTCTCCTCCCCGGAATTCTATAATTATAAAGCCCCACTACCTCTCCGGCGCTCTGGCTCCATGCCCTCACCACCACCCCAACCCGCGGAGCAAAATCCATCCTGCTGAGGAAAACCCTTTCATCACCGAAAACCTTACACTATTGAAAAATCGGAATATATCTTCCAGCTGTTGAAACCGGGGGATGAAACTGTGTCCTCACCGTACGGGTGAGGTGTGCTCATAGGGGTTGGAGATGTCGTAATGGATGTCATAAGGTTAACTGCCTTCGCAGTCACCTTAGCAGTCACTTTAGCAGTTACCTGTGTGGGGTTGGCAGTCGTGTGTTTTCTTATATATAGCCTCCGTCCTGGCTCGTAGCTAGGACATCAAACCAGTCAGTCTTTTTCATGTTCATAGAACAAGTCTCTACTCATTCTTAAATCAAAACCAGCCTCCTCACCAAAAGTTTCCTCCACATCCCTATCATCATGATTCTCTATAGCAACGTCTCGTGAGTTGTAGTCCATGCTACCATTGCCAGCCATCGCCATGGACTACCAAGGCTTCTCATACCAATCTCATCCTTAGACACCCCACCTCCACAACTGCCGTGGGCAGTCACAAGCGACTCATCATCCGCAAATTATTAAAAGACCTCAAGCAATCCATCATATATCACACCTGTCTGGATTCGATGTAATGGATGCAATCCATTCGCGACTCAAGAAGCAACCAGAATTGAACTGGCAAGAGGCTTTTGAGATGGCGGATGAGCCAAAATTGGAGCTCATTACCCATGATATTGTTATTCTGAATGATAAGTAAGTCATTCAATATTGTCCATTAAATTGAAAAAGAGATATTCTTGGGACATCGGAGTTTTCAATTTTGACGATAGGGGTAAGTCAGATTGATCATAATGAGGATTTTCTTGAACCTGCCCAATCACTAGTGGTTATGTGTTTAAGCTGTGATGAATTTGCATTCCAATGCACTCCAGTTTACTCGGTTCTCTTAGTTTAGCTTCTGCTCTAATTCAATGTTTGCTCAATTATTCTATAGTATACCGTATTATCTTATCAAATTCACTATCTCAGTACAGGGTTTTGATCACGAAACTATAAAGACACACCTCTAATAAAGCCTAGTTATTAATGAAGAAGAAATAGGAGAATTGCGCCAACCCACTCAATTGTGGGTAACAAAATGTTCCTATTTCTTGTATGTTGATAACCAGGCATATTAGCTGTGTGGCTTTATGGTATGAAGATTAGGACCAATTACCTAGATAGCGAATTTGAGAAGCTAATACAGAATTGTAGAAGCTAGTAAAAGTTGAATTAGAGCTAAAGATAAAGTAAGAGATAGGAGTGAACAGGGGGGTACAAAGAAGTCAAATTCGCCTAATCTGAAACATATAGGCTGTAGTGAATTGACAGGGGCAAGAAAATCCTGGGTAGCATCAATTTGACTTCCAGCAGCTGTCAAAATAGAACACTCAGACCTCATGAGAAAAGCTCCCTAATTGAAATCAATAGAGAATATTGCATAGCTGACTTATCATTCAGAATAACAATGTGAGTTGGTAATCGGCTACAATTTCAGCTGATTCACAATGAGAAAACCCTCTTGTTAGTTTGATTTTGATTGGTTCTTGAGTTGCGAATAGATGATATCCATTACATTGAACTCTAGGCAGGTGTATATATGATGAGTTGCTAGGAGTATGTAATATTTTCCTAATGCTAGGGGACATATTAAATAGCTTTGGATAGAATGACAACAAGTGTGGGCCGGCTGTAGGAGTTCTAAAGAGGTTGATAAATATATTAGCATAGACTCTAGGTGGGCGTGAGCAACAGAATTGAAGCTGGAAACATTGTATGGGTATTCCAGCCACATAGTAAGCTCACCCAGGTACGGAATAGTGTATGAAGAGAGTGTGGTTGATGCATAGAACATAATGGCCATATCTTGGCTAATTGCATGGGCACTTTTATCTTGATATTCTAGGCACACCCATGCTGCTTCTGCTCCTACTAGTTGTTTCTCTCTTTCCGACAACACTGAATCTCTCTTTGTGCATTCTTCTTCTCTTCCAACACCCCTCCCATAGCTGTTCTAACTACTACAAGCCTGATGTAAGCAAGCCTCCTTCCTGCTTAAAGCGGGATGGAATTAAGGGTATTGGTAAGCAGTACTACTAGTAGTAAAAGTAGTGTGAAGTGAACTAGAGAGAGACTAGAGGAGGGTGGCAGGTGAGGGCAGCAGGCAAGTGACTAGAGTAAAGTTCTTGAAGTTTAGGAGTGTAAAGTAGGAAAAGTGATTGGTTTTTGTTCAGTAAGTTGGTGTCAGGAAATGATGTGTTTTAGGATAAAGAGAAGGGGGTAGAAGCTATATAGGAGAACAGCACAGTTATTTTATGTTATTATTTTATTATTTTTTATATGTTGAGATGAGAAATAAGCTTGTGACACCTTGTGTAGAGCTGTGGGTTAGGGCCATATTGTCGGATAGTTTGTTGGCCACAGGTGGTGTTTTGCCACAATAGAGAGACAGAGCACAGAAATACAATCTCTGTTGCAAATGTCATAGCCACAGTGACAGCAATATATTAGGAAAGGTGAAATAACAAACTCTTGTGGCTGGCATTTTCCATAACTATTGTGAACACCCCTATTTGTCTTAGGCATATTGAACTCGAACCTTTGAGTCTGAATGTAGTATGGAGTCACAGATATGCAGGGACAATATGCCATCCCTGAGCTCTTTTTCAGGCATACTTGCTTAGGATGAGTTGTGAAAGCAATTGGGGTAAAGTACCCAGAGGTGAAAAGTGTAACAATCCTATTATCTGTGTATTATAATACAACAGGTAATGACCTTTCTTACCAATCTCTTGAAGCTTTGCTATCTAGTCAGATAATACTGAATGGACTTGTTGTCTTAGAGTTCTAGTACTATTTCATCTGATAGTATGAACCTGCTTTGCTATTGTTTTGAAGTATCCCAATAGTTTTATATTATCGATACAACTCTTTGGACTGTCATAACAGTTTTCAGAGTTGAGAGTTTGTGGGTGGAGTATTCAAGGAACACAATAATGTGGAGATAAAGAGGATCCTATTGCAACTTCATAACATAGAAAGGAATTAGATGGTTGCGTAAAGATCGTATCGCTCAGCCATCAAGGCCTGCCGTATATAGACATCTTTATGACCGTAACCCTGGTGACTCATCACCTTGTGTTACATATCTTCTATGACTCATAAGGTAGTCCTAATGTGAGATCCATCAGTTGACTCGTATGTGTCACTGCATCACATACCGTTACCCAATCACAACTCATAAAACAAATCATGTGAACGAATGAGTCACCTATGTGATAATGTGAGTCATCTGCCAAAGTCTTTATATTATATGACTCACACTCGTGAGTCATTAAAACAATAAACCAATCATAATGAGAACTTATTATTCCGTTGTCATCTGAGATACTATGAGTCAAGTGACATCATAGCTTGAACCCAAGACACCTCATGACTAATAAGTATTATTCATGTGAAATCTGGCTTGCTTAGTAACCATTTGTGAGACAACGTGAAGAATAATTGTGACAACTACAATGTAAGTATCATACTAGTATGATAAAGATAGTGGTTGGTGCTGATATCCCCTGCACTGTAACAATTGTATTGTTAAGTGATCAGACAACAGGCAACAACGATCGTCTCTTTCCGTACCCTAGTTGCGTTATCTCTCACTACATGGTAGATAGGTGATATCTCTTCAGATAGTACGGAACTGGCTGGCTTGTCTAGGGGATCCGTCGAAGGATACTATCTCGTAAGATAGTAAGCTGGGTGGATTGTCGTGCTTGATAGAACTATCACAATAGTCCTATGTTCGAGCGGCCCGTCGAGGCTATCGCAATAGTCTCCGCGTTCTTAGGGCGTGGGCTCTCGTAGAGTAGGAGTGTATGTAAAGGGAGTAACTAATAATCGTATTGCAATATCTTGGGTATAGAGAAGTACTTAGATGGTTGAATGAGGATCCTATCCCTTGGTCATTTTTTTTGTTTTTTTGAATCATGCGTTGTTTGTTTCTAGGTACAAAAAGCCTTAGGCAGCGCTAGCCATGAAGAGAAAAAAACCTATAAATGCAAAACCACCGCCCACTTCACCTCTTCATGGGAAAAATCAAACACCCCGAATCCATAGGAAAAACCCCCCCTGCCTAGCACCTCAGATAATATACCCCAGACATGGAAGGAGACAATTCATAGAGACCTACAGGAGAGAGAGCTAAACCCTTCCGCAGGGTCCCCAAAACAAAAGAAACGACAGCTTCGCTAAGGCCATTTCGGGGCCCGAGGGAGAGGGTGGATAATCGACGACAGGAGAAAACACGGAAACCGTGGGCCTACTGTAACCACTCGCGCGGTAATGCAGGTCATTACATTGATCCAAGGCGTTGGACAATAGCCACGGAGGCAGTGCTATAGCACGACTAGGCGTAACCGAGGAAGAGACCACCGATCGGAGGGGGGAGGTGGATGAGCAGTAGGGTGCCAGCCGGTGGGCAGCAGTAGGGTGCCAGCCAGAGGGGAGCAGTAGGGTGCCAGCCAGAGGGGAGCAGGAGGGTGCCAGCCGGGAGGGAGTTTAAGCAGTAAGGTGCCAGCTAAAGGGGCAGTACGGTGCCAGCGGAAGGAACCGGGAGGGGGGTGGAGGAAGGATCGCGAACGCGCTAGCCACAACCGAAAAACAGGCCATAGCAAGGGCTTGTAGGATGACAACGAGACTGGGACGAGACCGTGATGTTACTAACTGAGGCTTTCCCTACGAGAGGTACAAGCCCAGCAAGCCGAGGCCTACTTCGAACAAGAGTCCGACACCGTAACGCCGACCGTGAACGAAGAGAGAAGCTTTCCGACCGTGCAAAATGCTAAGCGAGGTGCAAACTAAGTGCGGGGCAAGGGGGAGAACAGAACATCACGAGGGTGTCAACGACGAACGGGAACAAGAACCACAAAGGAGGGGGGGCCAGAGGGCCCCAGAAGCGAAGGGAAGAATGGCTTAACGTCAACGCCTAGGCAGTAGCCATCCTGGGAGAGGAGAGGTGGGTGGGGGAAAGTGATGATGATTTCCCCTGGTGTTGAGATTTCAATCACTGGAGGTGGAGGAGAGATGGTTCATTTCCTATCCCTGGGTGGTTCTTTTTTGTTTTTTTGTTTTTTGTAATCATGCGTTCATTGTTTTAAGGTACAAAAAGCCTGATGCAGCGCTAGCTATGGAGAGAACAAAACCTATAAAGCATAAAACATGTAACAAAGGAAAGTCACGGCACCAAATATGTTATCCACTACTGTAGAGGTTTCTACTCTTCCAGGCCCCTGGCCTCATAAAACAGCAAAGTACAAACTAACTACGAGCTGTATTACTAAGGAAAGCTAACATACTGTTTGTAGGAAAGAAAATCTTAACAAGCCCTATACTTCAGCCAACGAAAAAACACAAAGCGGTGGGGGGGGCATTGCTAAGGGTGAGAGTGGTATAGGAGGGGAAGAGGGGGTGGTGTCTGGCAGAAACATTGTTGGGGGAAATCCGGTAGAGGTAGCGCAGATGAAGGTGGCGAGCCTTTTGAGACGGGGGAGAGAGGTCCAGAGGGGAGCATCCGGACCAACGCTCGTGATGCCGTGGAGGAGGCCTGAGCGAGCGCCCTGTCTGGAGGGGCAAAATAGGATGGCGTGCTCGAACGTTTCTGGTTCTAGCGCACAGCAGGGGCAGGAGGTGTCGGTATCGGGGGACCTTCATCTTGGGTGGGCGGGCAGGTAGCTTTTACCGGCTCTCATCTGATGGATCCGTCTGGCTATGAACTTATTCAAGCCCATAAAGGGTCGCGTGTTCAAGGCGGGAGGGTGGTGGTAGTATCCTGGCCTCAGGAAAGGTCGAGGCCACTCCTCGAGGAGGGTTTCCCTCACCCTTTTCTTCAGGGCGGCATAGGTGGTATCCATTAAGGACCCGGGGGGGACGGCAGGGGTCGGGGTGACCAGGTGAGAATTTATCATGGGCATCCTAGACAGCCCGTGGGTGAATGGTATGGTCCTGTGGGCTACCGGATCAACGGGGAGGTGGTTTCTTGTAGGGGGGGAGTGTCGCACAGTTTTCTAGGGAAGGGGAATGAACACCGATGTGAGGAGTCAGGGCCCGCGAGGTGTCGTGTGCCGGGTGGGCAGAGACAGAGGGGAAGGAGGGGTGAAGGCGCGCCGTTGCTGGGGTTACCTCGGGCGGGAGCAGGCAACTCTAAGTCCCGCTAGCCGTTGCCGCTGGGAGATCAGGAGGGGTATAGGGGGAAAGCAGGATTCCACTGCAAGGATCCCGATGGGCGTGGCTCAGAAGCAGTTCGTCGTCCATCTCTGGACTTTGTGCCAAAAGGTGGTGAGTCGCGCCATAGATCCAGTGCTGGGTGTGAAGAGGTCCGCCCCGTACAGTAAGATTGGGCCGACTAAGGAAGCTGCAAGCCGGTGGCATAGGTATAGGGCAAGGCCTGCCCCGGGAGGGCTAAGGCGTCTGATAAGGGCGAAGGCCCCCTGGGCGAGGGCCAGTCTGTGCGAGAAGTTGGCGGATGAGTCCAGGGCGGGCGTAAGCCAGTACCCAAGCCACCGTAGTGAGTCGCGGGGCCGGAACAGTTCCCCTTTGATCTGAATGGGGGAGAGGCACCTTGGTGAGTTCCTCTGGCTTGGGGTCCTCCAGTGTATGAGTTCTGTCTTGGCTACAGAAAAGGAAACACCTAGGCGGATGGCTTTTGCTTCAAGCCTCGCGAAGAGCTCCTGGAGGCGGTGGATGTTGCCCCGGTAAGAAAGGGAGGCTGCAGTGAGGGCGAAGTCGTCCACATATGAGATCATCAGGCCCGAGGGACCCTGAAATGAAGCGGCGAGAGGTATAGCAAGAAGAGGAGAGGAGAGATCGGGGAGCCCAGGGGGGCGCCAACAATTAGTGAGGCTGGGGTCCTTGGGGCCCCTTGGAAGACTAGGCTGCAGCTCCGTTCACCCAGAAACCACGAAACCCAGGAGACAAGGTAGGGGGGAATCCCGCCCTCCCTTAGGATTCAGGTCTGAATGCAGTTGTTGACGTAGTCGAATCCTGCCTTGATGTCCAAGAACAGGGACGAGACCTTGAGACGGCGTCTCTGCAGAGTCTTCATGTCGTTGTAGAGGGTTAGGACTGAATCGTAAGTGCTGAGTCCAGGCAGGGAGCCACATTGGTTGGAATTGAGCAGCTCCTTCGATCGGGCTGCTAGGACGACACGGGACGTTATTACTCTTTGAAGGATCTTTGAAACTGCGTGGATGAGGACAATGATCCTGAAGGAAGCGGGGGACTCATAGGAGAGCTTTCCTGGCTTGTCAAGCACTATCCCGTTAAACCCTTTCAGTGAGGCCGGGTGGTATCCCAGGCTAACTAGCAGGGAAAGAATATGGAGGAGGACAGAGGGATTGATCCTGTTGACTTGCTTCCAGGTGAGGTTTGGGATCCCGTCAGGTCCCGGGGCCGAAGTGGGGGTGCACTTGGAAAGAGCTGTCACGATCACTTCCTGTGTTAGCGGGGGCGCCTTCTTATCAGGCCTCAGTCTGGCAGGAGGAGGAAAGATCTCCTTTGGGGGGAAAAGGGGGTCCAAAAGAAGATCATTTATTTGCTTGGGGGTCTCTGTCCCGGGGAGGGAGGAAAACGGGGTGGGGTACGACGGAAGGTGAACCTTTTTGCCGTCCACACAGTCTAGGGGGTGGCGCTTCGCACGAAGTACGACCAGTTTTTGATTTTGGCGGTCTTAATCGCTTTAAAATACCCCGCTTTGGAAATGCTGGTCACATCCCGCAGGGGGGGGGGTGCTATGTTTCTGTAACATGGGTACATGTTGCAGTAACGGTACACAGGAGCGGGTAGTGGAGGATCTCCTATGTTTAGTTGATTTATATTTGGTTTATTTGTTTTGCTTTCAGCTCCGCCACTGTCTCTGAGTCAGATAGGCTATGCTATTGTATTTGCTATGTTTAGTTTGCTTTGCTGGAAGTTTATATTTAAGATTCCGGGTATGGAATAGTCATGTAACACTGGTGAAGGCTGAGCACTGTGTGTTTGTTTCTTTCTTTGGTCTTGCAGGATTACAGGATTCCGGTATGTGCGCAGCTACTTGTAATGATCGTGATCGCATGAAGGCTATAGCACTTGCGTTTTGTATTTAAACCACTCTCCTGGCTAGCAGGAGACAGCAGACTTCGACAGACCTTCAGTCTAAAGAATACACTTGGTTGAACGGCAATCCCTGAGTACCTTAGCACAATTTCTGCTTCAACTATTATCCTTCTAGCTACCGGTCCCTTGAAGCCTCCGTTAGCACCAGCGCTAGCAGGTCTATCGCCGGTCCTATTGAATTTTCGTTAGACAGGAATAAACCTGTTACATTTTTTTGCCTACAGCAGGTGAAACCCCTTTGTTCCCAGGATTGGGAACAGCCAGGTAGGATTGATCACACTCCTAGTATCTTGATAACTAGTTAGAAGCAGGAGCGGCTGGGAAAGGAACTCCCGGCTCAGGTGCTACATTCACAATAGCAGAACGCAGCAGCAGAAGGGTTACCAGGTCCGGTAGGGCCTACTATCGTCCTTTCAGCAGAAACCGCAGAAGATACTCTATCACAAACTACACAAGAACCAAGGCCTGGGCCCACGCCAGACTCAGCAGATACACCAGCAGGACCCAGTTACCTCTCACTAGGAGATCTAGATAACGATTCAGGTGAAGACCACGACCTCACAGGTGAGGAACTCATTCAAAGAGCAGCCTGGCGACTTGAAGAAAGAGCAGCAGCAAGAGCAGGAGCCCAGCAAACTTCGGAAACTGAAAGCCCACCAGAACGCCCCACTACAAGCAGGTGGCGAGCACCCAGCATTGTAGGAGTCTTTGGAAGTCAGACACCAACTGGAGCGCCCTCCTGAGAGCTTAGTGAGCAACCACTATGCGGTACGTTCATCCTAGACATACAAGAAAGACCCTCAGGATCCATGAGCGCCAGGGTGCCCTGTGAAGGACCAGACCCACCACCTCCACCCCCAGACTAGTGTTGTGCACGAGCTGAGCAGACTCGGGTCAGATTCCAGCCGGGCCTGGATCGGGCCCTTCGAGCCCAGGGTGCCACGAGCCGAGCCGGTTCGAGCCCAGGTCTGGACTCGACTCAAGCCGGCTCGAGTCTCTTGGCAACCGGTCATGTGACCGCTCTAACCGGGGTCCACGAGCGGACTCCAGTCTCTTGGCCGCTTGAGCCAGCTCGCACAGGGGTCTATGAGCCGACTCGACTCTAGACTCAAGCCTCTTGGCGTGATCTTGGTGGCTCGAGCCTGGCCGGAGCACTCGAGTCCGGGTCTGGGCTCGCCTCGAGCACTGGAGTCCAGGGGTGCTACGAGCCGAGCCGGCTCGTGAATAACCCTACCCCAGACCCAACTACAGGTACCATGGCAAACCCAGGTCCAGTCAGGCTGCCCCCTCCTAAGCCCCCTAAGCCCCCTAAGCCGCGTTTGTTTGGCAGTGAAGGAGAAGACCTCAAACCAGACTAACTCAACCGATGCCTCAGAGCAGTCAAGAAGTACCTGGTGAGAGCTGTACTGAAGGACGACTCCCCTGGAGTGGCAGACTACTATGGCTTTTACACGGAAGGGAAAGCAAACAACCGATTTGTAACAGGTTTATTCCTGTCTAACGAAAATACAATAGGACCGGCAATAGACCTGCTAGCGCTGGTGCTAAGGGAGGCTTCAAGGGACCGGTAGCTAGAAGGATAATAGTTGAAGGACAAATTGGGCTAAGGGACTCAGG
>Ga0307509_10006153_pt1 | contig 16276 bp, 13 predicted proteins | sample 10_EM_MG_FD_202245 | JGI IMG/M metagenome (GOLD analysis project Ga0307509, IMG submission 202245) | Populus trichocarpa ectomycorrhiza microbial communities from riparian zone in the Pacific Northwest, United States - 10_EM | ecosystem: Host-associated > Plants > Roots > Unclassified | place... | reverse complement strand
GCCTTCACCAAGGTGGAGACGATCTTGCAAAAGAACCCCGACGTCAAGGGCATCATCGCCGGCAACGACACGATGGCACTCGGCGCGGTCGCCGCCGTCAAGGCGGCCGGCAAGAGCGGCAAGGTCATCATCGCCGGCTTCGACGGCAGCCCGGACGCGGTCGCCGCCGTCAAGACCGGTGACCTTCTTGCCACCGGCCTCCAGCCGGCAGTGCTCATCGCGCAACTCGCGGTCGAACAGGCCGACGAGGTCCTCCGTACGGGAAAGACCTCGAAGCCCGAGAAGCAGTCCATCGACTGCGCACTGGTCAACAAGGAAAACGCCGGCAGCTACACCCTGTTCGCCCTCTCGTAGGCACGGCCCCGGCGGGGGCGCACAAACTTGATCCTGCGCCTCCGCCGGGGTCTCGCGCATGCCGGTTCACTCCGACGGGTGCTTGACTACAACCTGAACGCATCGGCGACCGCTTCATCTGTGCCCGCAGTAGGGTGGCGTGATCTGCCTGAATGCTACTGATTGGCCGTGCTGTTGAGGGCTGCAGCCGACGGCGCTGCGATCGGCGAGTGCCTAGGTTCGTCGACGCGGCGGACAGCTGTGGGTAACCTGCCGGTGCGGTTGAGCCGTTTCGTCGGGCGCAGCGGCGAGATCGCTGACGTCAAGCGCCTGTTGGCGGCGTCCCGGTTGGTGACGTTGACGGGGGTCGGCGGCGTGGGCAAGACCCGGCTGGCGCTGCAGGTCGCGGGCGACGTGACGCGCGCGTTCGACGACGGGTTCTGGTTCGTCGATCTCAGTCAGGGGGCCGGGCCGGACGAGACCCCTGATGCGCTGGCGTACCGCGTGCTGGCTGCCCTGGAGGTGCGCCAGCAGGGCGGGGATTCGCCGGTACAACAGGTGAGCAATCATCTCGCCGCCCGGCATGCGCTGCTCGTGATCGACAACTGCGAGCATGTGCTGTCCGGCTGCGCGCTGCTGGTGTCCGGGTTGTTGCGTGCCTGCCCCCGGCTGCAGGTGTTGACCACCAGCCGCGAGGCATTGGCGATCGACGGCGAGATGCTCTACCCGGTGCCGCCGCTGCCGGTTCCCGATCCGAGCCGGCGCTCAGACCTGAGTGGGCTGGCCGGGTGCGATTCCGTGGCCTTGTTCCTGATCCGGGCTCAGGCGTTGGTGCCCGGCTTCGTCCTGACCGATCAGAACCACGACGCGGTGGCCGAGCTGTGCCGGCAGCTGGACGGGCTGCCGCTGCCGATCGAGTTGGCCGCCGCCCGGGCCGGTACGTTGACGCCGCAGCAGATCCTGGACCGATTGGCCGACCGGTTCACCCTGTTGTCCCGCGGCGGCCGCGGCGCCACCACCAGGCAGCAGACGCTGCGGGCATCGGTGGAATGGTCGTTCGAGTTGTGCACAAGACCGGAACGGCTGTTGTGGTCGCGGCTGTCGGTGTTTGCCGGCACGTTCGGTCTGGAGGGGGTCGAGGGTATCTGCGCGGATCACGCGCTGCCCGCCGACGGCGTCCTGGAGGTTCTCTCGGGACTGGTGGACAAGTCGATCGTGAGCCGCGCGGACATCGGCTCCGGCCACGGCGAAGAGGCGCGCTACCGGCTGCTGGAGACCATCCGGGAGTACGGCCTGGAACAGCTGACCGACCCGGAAGAGCTGACGGTACTACGCCGGCGGCACTGCGACTGGTACCAGCGACTCGTCGCCCGGGCCCAGGCGGAATGGGTCAGCGACCGGCAGGTGTTCTGGTACACCCGGCTGATCGCCGAGGACGTCAACGTGCGGGCGGCGGTCGAGTACTGCCTGAGCGAACCGGGCGGAGCCGAGACCGCCGTGCAGATCGTGACGTCCTTGCCGCGGCTGTACTGGTGGGAGCGGGGGGCGACCGGAGAGGGCCTGGGCTGGCTGGACCGTGCACTGGCGCGGGTGACCGCGCCGAGCATGCCGCGTGCCCGGGCATTGCTGCAAAGCGCGTACCTGGCGCTCTGGCACCGGGACGCGGACGCAGTGCTCCGGCAGTTGGAAGAAGGCCAGCAACTCGCCGAACGCTGGCACGATGCTCATGCCCTGGCCTTCGCGGCCTACACCCGGGCTCAGGCCGCATTGTTGCGTAATTACCCGACCAGCACGATCGACTCCGTCGAACAGGGGTTGGCCATCCTGGCCACCATGGCCGACCAGGACCTGGCGCTGCGGCTGCACCTGCTGTTCACGCTCGGGTCGACGGCTCAGCAGATCGGTGACCTCGACCGGGCCGAGCGCTGCTTCCAGGAGATATGGGAAGTCACCGAATCGCGTGGGGAAACCTTCTGCCGATCGACCGCAAGGTACCTGCTCGGGCTGATCGCCTGGCTCCAGGAGCGGGCCCTGGAAGCCGACCACCATCTGCGGGAGAGCCTGCGCGCCGGGCAGGCCGCGGCCCTGCACAATCGGTGGTGCATCGCGCTCGTCATGGAGTGTCTGGCCTGGATCGCCGCCGGCCAGCAGCGCTATCAACGGGCCGCGACGCTGCTCGCTGCCGCCTAGACCCAGCTGACCTATATCGACAAGCACCTCCCCGCAATGGTGACGGACCACCACGACGCCTGCGCGCGGCAGACGCGTGACGCCCTCGGCAACGCCGCGTTCACCACAGTCTTCCGCCGAGGCCAGGCACTCTCGCTCAACGACGCCCTCGCCTACGCCCTCGACGATCCCGCGGAGTCCAAACCGCCGCAGACAGTCCGAACGGCGTCGGCGGAGTTGACTCCACGCGAGTTCGAGACCGCCCGGCTCATCGCCGGCGGCCTGTCCAACAAGGAGATCGCCAAGGCCATGGTCATCTCCCGGCGTACGGTCGAAAGCTACGTCGAGCACATCCTGGCCAAGCTGGACTTCGCCAACCGCACCCAGATCGCCGCCTGGATCACCGCGGCCCGTCTGGGCGACACGTCCTGATCCGCGCGATTGCCGCAGTTCGTCCTCCGCCGGTGTCGCACCGCTTGTCCGGGTGGTCGACGAGGGCGAGGTGAGGCTGGCGGGTGGAAAGGTCAGCCACGCCGGGGAGGGGCTTGCTGTGCGTCATCCGGCCGTACCTGCCGGAGCCCGCGACTACGTCAAGGTGGTGGTCGCCGCCAGCGCCGGAACTCTGATCGAAATCTACGACATCCTGATCTACGGCTACTTCGCGACCGTCCTGGCTCAACAGTTCTTCCCCCAGGGCGACCCCGCCGCGGCGCTGCTGGCAACGTTCGCGATCTTCGCCCTCGGCTTCTTCGTCCGTCCGATCGGTGCGGTCATCTTCGGCCACATCGGCGACCGGTTCGGCCGGCTGAAGGCGCTCGCGTTCTCACTGATACTCATGACGCTCGCGACGGTGGCGTTCGGCCTGCTGCCGACGTACGCCACCGTCGGCCTGTTCGCCCCCGTGTTGCTGCTGCTTTGCCGGGTGCTGCAAGGGCTGTCCACCAGTGCCGAGGTTCCCGGAGCCATGTTGCTCATGCTCGAGCACGCCCCGGCCAACCGGCGCGGCCTGACCGCCTCGATCAACAACGTGGCCACCGTTCTGGCGGCCGCGACCGCGGCAACCGTCAGCCTGATCCTGGCCAGGTCACTGTCGCCGGACGATCTGGCCGCCTGGGGCTGGCGTCTGGCGTTCCTGGCCGCCGCGCCGATCGGGGTCATCGGCGTCTACGTGCGCACCCGGCTGATCGACAGTCCGGCCTTCGTCGCCCTCGGCGAACGGGCGAAACAAGGCCGCGCCCCCCTGACCCGGGCGCTGGGTACCGCCAAGCGGGGCATGCTCGTACTCATAGTCTGGTTCGGCGTCCTGTCCAACGGCGGGTACATGTTGTCGGTCCTGATGCCCAGCTACCTGATCCGCAACGTTGGGCTGTCCCCGGCCGACGCGTACACGGCCAACCTCATCGCGATCCTCCTGTCCGCGGCACTCGCCCTCCTGACCGGGTTTCTCATCGATCGCTTCCCGCTGCGCCGCGTGGCCATCACGGTCATGGCCGGAGTCGCGACCACAGCCGTGCCCGGTTTCCTGATCATCACCACCTTTCGCACAGTCCCAGGGGCCGTGCTCGGCCAGATCCTGTGTTCGTCCTTCCTGGGCGCCGCCTACCCCGTCGGGGCATTGCTGGCCATGCGCCTGTTCCCGACCGGCATCCGTTTCACTGCGTTCGCCGTCGCCTTCAACCTCGGCTCGACGCTGTTCGGGAGCACCGCCCCGTACGTGTCCACCTGGCTGACCACCACCACCCACAACCCGATGGCACCGGCCTTTTACCTACTCGCGGCCGCCGCCATCGGCACCGTCACCGTGATCTTGGGCCTGTCGCGTCGCAACGACATCGCAGCGTCCACCGCGCCGCGGCCGGTGACCATCCGCGCGGATCTGCGGACGTAACGCCAACCTCGGCTCCGTTCAGCGAACCGGTTCGACTCACGTTGGGCTGAAGATAGAGCCCGACCCGACCGCGGTCAAGACGCTTTCCGCCCTGGCGCAGTAGCAGTGCACGGTGGCCCTCGGCGGCACGTTCGTCCTGCTCCCGCACGACCTGTGGGGCGCGGACGGCACCACCAGCCAGGCGTTTCCCGGCGACAACGGCAGCTGGACCACCTTCGACGCCTTCCTCAACCAGTTGCTCGGCGACGTTGCGGCCAATGGCATGACCGTGCAGTGGGACCTGTGGAACGAGCCGGACGGGAGCGGCTTCTGGGGCGCCTCGCAGACCCAGTACCTCGCCATGTGGTCACGCTTCTACGCCCGCGTCCGGGCGGCCTTCCCGAGCCAGCTCATCGTCGGCCCGAGCATCGCCGGGCAGCCCAACACCTCGAACACGTGGTGGAATACCTACCTGACGTACGTGAAGGCCAACAACGTCGCGCCCGACATCTACAGCTGGCACGACGAGCCCGGCGATCCCGCCACCGACGTCGGCCGGGCCAACACCACGCTCGCCTCGCACGGCCTGAGCAACACCCGCCCCCACCAGATCAACGAGTACGCGACCACGTCGATGCAGAGCCCCGGCGGCGGCGCCTGGTTCATCGGTCGCCTGGAGCGAGCCGGGGCCGACGGCCTGCGCGGCAACTGGGCGTCGGGGACGGCCTTGCACGACTACGAGGCGGGCCTCCTGACCAAGAACAGTGCCGGTCAGTACCTGCCGCTCGGCGAGTGGTTCATGTACCGCTACTACGGCTCACAGACCGGCAACATCGTGAAGCTCACCGCCGGCACCGGCACGGACGGCCTCGCGACCAAGGACAACACCGCCGGCAACGCCAAGATCCTGCTCGGCTCCAACGGCAACACCGGCACCGTGACCGTGAACCTCACCAGGCTCGACACCACCTCGGTCGCCGAGAGCGGCAAGGTCCGCGCAGTCGTCCAGCGCGTGCCCTGCAACGCGGGTGCGGCCGTGTCCGGACCGGTGACTATTTCGGATACGACGTTGACGGTGACGGGGAATGCCGCCTCGGTCAGCGTGCCGAGCCAGGAACTGATCCTCGGCGAATGTCGCCTCACTGGTGACCGCTCGCCTTACAAGATCGTCGTCGTGGTCGAGGTGCGCCCCCGGGCCCAGGTCACCGCCCGAGCGAGGACGTCGTCCGGCATCCGCCACGGCGGTCCGACGGTTCGCTCCACTGCGGTCTTGCTCAGCCCATCGTCGTAATCGCATTGGCCGAAGGACGGACTTACTCGCTCGGCGACCGACCGTACGAACGACAGCAGCGACTGCTGAAACTCCGGTTGCACCAGTCGGCTCTCCGGCAGAGAAAACGACAGCGTCAGCCATTCAGCCGCATCGAGCACCCGCTGGACAGTCGCCCGCAACGGCGAATCCCCCGGATATCCGTCCTTGTCGAGCACGGACAAGCCCAGTGTCGCCTCGATCGCCGGGTCTGCCAGCTGTTGCTCCAGCCACGCCCGGTTCTTCGCCGAGTACACCCGCCCCGACCGTCGCTCACCCCCGATCGCCCGGGCAACGGCCACGAAACCCCACACCGAACCCGGCGGGCCACTCGGCCCACCGCGGCGCACAGAGCCCGGGTCCAGCGGTTCTCCCGACTCGATGGCCGCCAGGTACTCTCCGGCGAACTCCCGCGAGCCGCGAACCAGCCAATCCCCGGCCAACTCCGTGTAACGGGATGGGTCAGGAAATTCTAGGTCCAAAGCGCAGTAGACCGGGAAATCCTGCATTCTGCTCTCCCCTTGACGGCGTCCGGGGCCATGCCGGTCAGGCCCCGACCGGCAGAAGAAGGATACCGATGATGATGACGACGACTGCCCCTCCGGTGGTAGCCGTACGGGCGCCGCTCTGGCTGAGCTGTGGCGCGTTGACGTGGACGCTGGGCCAGCTCGACCCCCCGCCGCTCGAATCTCCGCCACTCATCGGCGCGTTGGGCATCGGAGCCGGATCGGTGACCGGCGGCTGCCGCAGCGGTCTGGTCCTGACCCAGTTCGGACGATCGTGGTGCGGGTCCGCGTAAAGGCTTCTGGGCAGTGCGGGCATCCATCGCCGATACGGCACGAGCATCGATGGCGCTACCGCCGATGAAGAGAACCCTCATCGGCGACGCTGTACAGCACATCGAGCACGGTGTCGCGCAAAAGAGCCACCTTGTACGCGGTCTGCGCGAGCGGCGCGCAGTGCGTGGACGCGAGCAAAGCCGCCGCCTCGAACGTCGACTCCGTGGCCTCCCGCCCGACGAGCGCGCCTTCAACTTCGGCAAGCCGTACGGGAGTACGAGCGACCCCGCCCACCGCGACCGCCGCGCTGGTGATCGTCGTACCCGACACCCCGAGCCGCGCGACCGCTTCGACGAGAGGCCACTCGGCGAGGGCTCGCGCGGCGACACGCCGATAGGCAGCCCTCTCGCCCGCGACAGGCGCCGGCAGGTCGACGGCGACCAACACCTCACCGCCACGCAGTGTGTGATCGGAAGTCGGGTCGGACCCGTCCCCGTACAGATCCCGAAGCCCGATCGTCCCCCGCCCGCTGACCGAGACGGTCGCGTCATAGCTGAGCAACACCGTGGCCAGCGACGACGGATGCGGTGCGACGCAAGGCCCTTGGTCGATGACGGCGAGGTGGAGGTTGACCCCCGTACGCGCAGGGCACCCATCCCCACCGCTCTGATAACACGAAAAATGGGGATTGCGGTAGTACCAGCACCGGTTCCGCTGCAACAGGTTCCCGCCGACTGTGGCCACGGCCCGGACCTGAGGCGTGGCCAGTGCGGCCGCCGCGACCGCCAGCGCCGGATAGGCCGCGTGGACCTGTGCATCCCCCGCGACCTCGGCGATGGTCGTCATCGCCCCCAGTCGCCCGCCGCCGTCGTCGCGCCACGTCACCCCGTGCAGCTCGCGCACGCCCCGCAGGTCGACAAGAGCCTCCCCGCGTACATCCGTGCCGCCGGCGCGGAGCTCACGTCCGGGAACGGCGAGGGCCGACACCACCTCGTCGAGAGTCACCGCGAGCTCCCTTCACGAAGCCGGTCCGGCCTGATCGGCAGGTCCAACGGCCGCCACCCGGTAGCCGCGTACACCGCGTTCCCGATCGACGCCGCCACCCCGACGGTGGATATCTCCCCGAGCCCGACCCCGCGCCCCGTCACGTGCTCCCAGCCCTCCTGATGGAAGTGGACGGTGATCTCCGGCGTGTCGCCGATGCCCGGAATGCGGTAGTCGTCGAGGTTGTCGGTGAGCACCACCCCGGTCGCCGGGTCGACGTGCCGCTGCTCGAAGAGCGCATACCCGATGCCCTGAATGACGCCACCTTCACACTGGCTACGCGCCAGCCGTTCCGCGTAGATGCGCCCCGCCGCCACCCCGCACCACACCCGGGTGACCCGGACCGTGGCCAGCCGCGTGTCGACCTCCACCTCGCTGAGGTGCACCGCGCCGGCGAAGCCTCTCCCGATGGCGAGACCCCCGATCGGGAAGGGCGTCACATACCCCCGCCGGTCGCGCCGCCGCCGCCCGACAACCTGCAGACCTTCCGCGCCGTCGAGAGCCGCCTCGACCGGACCTGAAGGCAGTGCCGCCCGCAGCCGAGCCGCCGCGTCGAGCGCCGCCGGCCCGAGCGACGGCGTCGCGCTGCTGGCCGCCGAAGCCGGTCCGTGGACGGTGCCCGTCCGCCCGACCTCGACCCGCACCCGTCCCGCCGGCAGCCCCAGCTCCGCGCGCAGGATGTCGGCGATCACCGTACGGCTGCCCGTCCCGATGTCCTGGGTGACCGTCCGGGCGACGACCACGCCCTGCGCAACGGTCAGCTCGACCTCGGCCGCCGGATCGAGCAGATAGAGCCAGTTGGTCGCCGCGACGCCCACCCCACGCCGGAACCGCCCGTCCCCCGGTGACTGCCGCTCGCTCCACACCGGAAGCGCCGAAGCCCACTCGTACAGGGCCTTGCGTTTGGGGTTTCCGTCCCATCGCTGCCGCAGCTTGATGGGGTCCTCGCCGCAGCGCCGGGCCATCTCGTCGACCGCCTGCTCGAGCGCCCACACCATTGGCGGCCCGCCCGGCCCGCGGAAGGGCGCCGCCGGCGGCTGGTGCGTGAGCACGTCGTAGTCGCGCAGCTGCCGGGGCGCATTGCCGTAGATGTAGCGAGCCAGGGCCGCCGCGTTGGACCCGATGGACGTGCCGCCGTCGCCCCACGCATCCATGGTGAGCGCCGCCAGATTGCCGTCCCCGTCTGCCAGCATGGACAGCTCGATGCGGGTCGCGGGCCGGCTGCCGCCGTCGGTCAGCTCCTCCGCCCGGTCGAGTGCCACCCGCACCGGCGCCCGGCTCGCCCGTGCCAGCTCGGCCGCCGCGATCAGGTCACTGGTGACGTGCACCTTCGAGCCGAAGCCGCCGCCGACGTGGTCGGCCACGATGTGGATCTGGGCGGGTTTGAGCCCCCATCGCTTCGCCGCCTCCGCCGCGACCTTGCTGACCGCCTGGGTCGACAGGTGCAGGTGCAGGTCGCCTTCTTCATCCCAGTACGCGACGCAGGAGTGCGGCTCGAGGGAGGTGTGCGATTGGGCCGCCGTGGTGAACGTCGCCGACACCAAGCGGTCGTCGCCGCGCTCGCGGGCCTCGCCGATCCGCTTCACCGCCGTACCGGCGCGCCAGCTCGATGCCGACGGGCCGCGCACATTGCCATTCCATTTGGCCGGGCTCAGCGGCGCCTCGTTGGACCGGGGCGCGCCCTGCCGGCCCGCCTTGGAGTCGTACACCAGCGGAGCGTCGGGTTTCATTGCCTCGGCGGTGGTCACCGCGGCGAGGAGCGGTTCGTAGGCCACCTCCGCGGCCTCGGCGACGGCCAGTGCCTCCGTACGGGTGGGGGCGGCGACCGCCGCGATCGGCTGCCCCACGTAGCGCACGATGCGGTCGGCGCCCAGCAGGTCGACCACCGTGGCGCCCTGGGCACTCACGGTACCCACGCGGGCGTGCGGCAGCCGGGAGCGGATGATGACGCCTTCGAGTTGCCCGTCGAGCCGCACGTCTGTGGTGTATCGGGCTCGCCCGGTGAGCTTCTCCCACGCCTCCACCCGGGTCGGCGCCGCATCGTCGGCGTCGTGCCGCCCCTCGCAGGCGGCCGCAATCGCCGTCTGGATCGACTCGTACGCCCCGCAGCGGCACAGATGCCCCGCCATCGCCTCGGCGATCTCCGCCCGGGACGGCGCCACATCGCCGTGCTCGGCCCGCCAGCGGTCGGTGAAGGCGGCCGCGTCGACGACGAGCCCCGGCGTGCAATAGCCGCACTGCAGCGCGTCATGGGCGGCGAAGGCGCGTTGCACCGGATGCGTGCCGCCGAGACCCTCCACCGTGGTGACCTCGCGGCCCTCAAGCGCCGCGGCCGGCGTGACACAGCCGGCGATGGGCGTCCCCTCGACAAGAATCGTGCAGGCGCCGCAGACCCCCGTACCACATGCCCTTTTGGCCCCGGTCAGACCGAGGCTCTCCCGGATCAGGTCGATCGCCGCGCCGTCCGCGCCGTCGTCCACCTCGGTGACCGTGCCGTTGACGGTGACCTCCACGCCTACCTCCCGCAAAGCCCGCCCACCGGTGGACACAGTGGACCAGGGGGACGCTATCGTAGCGACATTTCCGGGCGCCGCGATACGCTGGCGCCACACACGGGGAGGTGCGGTGACATCTGGCTACCGGGGTTCCCCGATCGACACGACCCATCCCAACATCGCCCGGGTCTACGACTACCTGCTCGGCGGCAAGGACAACTTCGAGGCCGACCGCGAGCTGGGCGACAGGATCAAAGACGCGATGCCCGGCGTACGGCTGGGAGTCGAGCAGCAGCGCGCGGTGCTTCGCCGCGTCGTCCGCTACCTCGTCGGCGAAGCCGGCATCGGGCAAATCATCGACATCGGCTCGGGCTTGCCCACCGCGGGCAACGTGCACGAGACGGCCCGCGAGATCGCCCCCGGGACGAGGGTGGTCTACGTCGACCACGACCCGGTCGTGCTGACCCATGCCCGAGCCCTGATGTCCGACGACAGGACCACCATCGCCATCGGTGGCGACGCCCGCGACATCGACGGCATCCTCGGCAACCCGGAGCTGAAGGCACACGTCGACCTGAACCGCCCGGTCGGCCTGCTGCTCTGCGGCCTTCTGCATCACATCCTCGACGACGAGGACCCGTTCGGCATGGTCGCGGCCTACCGTGCCGCCCTGCCCTCCGGCAGCTACCTCTTCATCCACCACCTGGCCGAGGTCGACGACCCGACGGTCGCGGCCGCACAGGCCGAGCTGCAGCGAGCCACGGGCCGGGGCCAGTTCCGCCCGGCCGACCGCATAGCCCTCTTCTTCGACGGCCTGGAGATGGTCGACCCGGGCCTCGTCTCGGTCACCGAGTGGCGCCCCGACGCCGCCACCCCGAGCGTCGACACCAACCCGGTCCTCCGCCTGGCTGTGGCAGGCCTCGCCCGCAAGCCTTGAAGGCCATGCGGGTTTGGGCGCTGCGGCCCCGCTCCCACATGTCCGCGGCTGACCGGAAACGAGCGCTGGCCCGGCTCGGTGGCCCCGGTCGGCCGGGAGCATCTGCAGCTGAAGGACCCGTCCTCGAAGGACAACGGCGGGAGACGAAATGTCGGCGACCGGCGCCTCCGGAGCGCGCCGAGTAGCCGAGTTCGAGCCGGGTGATCGTGGAGAGCCGGACCAGCCCGCGGCTGATGCGGGCACTCCACTGGGGAATCGCTGCTCGGGCTGAACCATTATTGTTCGGTCTTGAGTTGGTTGCCTGGGGAACTGATCGAGGAGTAGCCGATGGACGCCCTGACCGCCGACGACCCCTCGGTTCTGGGCCGGTACGCCCTTCTGGGACGGCTTGGGAACGGCGGTCAGGGTGTCGTCTACCTGGGCAGGACCGCGGCGGGGGAATCGGTCGCGGTCAAAGCGTTGAACCCCAGCCTGGTGGCCGACGCCGAGGCGCTGCGGCGGTTCGCCGGCGAGGTCGACCACGTCCGGCAGGTGTCGTCGTTCTGTGTCGCCGAGGTGCTGGACGCCGACCTGAACGGAGATCGGCCATATGTCGTCAGCGAGTACGTCGAGGGCCGGTCCCTGCAGGAGCGGGTCGTGGAGGAGGGTCCCCGCGACCCGGGCCAGTTGCGGCGGCTCGCGGTAGGCACGATTACGGCGCTCGCCGCTATCCACGCCGCCGGGATCATCCACCGCGATCTCAAACCGCACAATGTTCTGCTCGGCAGGGACGGCCCGCGCGTGATCGACTTCGGCATCGCCAGGGCGCTCGGTTCCGAGGCCACCGCGGTCGGAACGGTGATCGGCACGGTCGCATTCATGGCGCCCGAGCAGGTGCGTGGCGAACAGATCGGGCCTGCCGCCGACATGTTCGCCTGGGCGTCGACGATGGTGTTCGCGGCGAGCGGCCGCCCACCGTTCGGGACGGGCGGCGGAGTCGAGGTTATGCATCGGATCATCAACGACGAACCCGAACTGCCCCCACTCCCCGCCGACCTCCGCGCGGTCGTCCTTGCGTGCCTGGCCAAGGACCCGGCGGACCGGCCCACCGCCAGGGACGGCCTGCTGCGGCTGATCGGCGACCAGCCGGCGACGCCGAACCGGAACACGATCCCCGAGGATCGTGAGGCCACGGGCCTTCAGACGCCCGTCGCATCCGCTTTCGTGGAACATGGCCGAGCTGTGCTGGAGACCAGGCCCTCGGAAGGCGGGCGGAATCAGCGACGGCTCCTGGCCATTGGCGGGGTCGTGACCGCGATCGTCGTCGCGGCCGGGCTGGCAATCCTACGCCCGTGGCAGAACCAAGGAAGTTCGTCGCAGGACGGAGGAAGCCAGCCGAGGCTCGGGACGGTGGTGTACATGGAGGATTTCAATGAGCAGCCCGACTGGGACGGCTACCGGCTCAACCGGGCGGGCGCGGCCGACCAGCGAACCGTGCGCGGGTACGAACCCGACAAGGGTGACTTCGCGCTGTTCGCCGACGGGTCCTACCCGCGCAGTCCCGTACTGTCGCCGGTGCCGGCAAAGAACGCGATGAAGGCGGAGCCGACCCTGATGATCGCCGCGCTGGCGACCATCCGGGAACTGCGCGGGCACGGCGAAGTCGGCCTGCTCTGCAGGTGGGACGAGGAGGACGGCAGCGGCTACCTGTTCCTCCTTCGCGACGACGGAAGAGCCCGGATCGTCTGGTACGCCCAGGGTGTTTCCACCGAGCTCGCATCGAGCCAGACGAAGACCCCGGAAACGGGGAAGACCGTCCAACTCGGGGCGCTCTGCCACATCGACGGCAAAAACCTCGCCTTTTGGGTCGACAAACGCAAGATCCTGACGGTCACGGATCCGAAAAGACCCCCTCAGACAACCCGCGCCCAGGTCGGTCTTGTCGGGCAAGTCCCCGAGTCAGGCGACAACATGATCATCGCGGCCTTCGACACCTTCGTTCTCAGCCGTCCTTGAACTGGTTTAGCTTCCCGGTGGAGGGAGCGGCACCGAGACGGCTTGCCGGCTCCGGTCGCCGGCCGGACGGGTGCCCGGTCCAGCAGTTGACCGGCGGGCAGGCGATCCGCCTCTAGGCCGTCGACCTTGAACCCGGAGTTGACCCACACCCATGTGGCGAAATCGGCGCACCAGTGCTGCGGCTTGCAGCTGGTGTAGTAGCCGCGGCCGCCGAGCGTGTTGACGTCGCAGTACATCTTGCCCCTGGCTCGCGGTCCAGCCGGCGTGGTATCCAGCGCCAGGCCTACCCGCCGGTCAGCTCGGCGATCCGGTTCCAGGCCGGCGAGACGGCGCCTACCGAGGCGGCGATCAACTTCGCCAACTGCGCGTCCTCGGCCGACGGTGGCTCTGCTGCGGCTGGTCGGCTGGTCATCCACCGCGCCATCCGCTCGGCCAGCGAGCGCAGCCGGGAGTCGGTTGGCGACAAGTCGAAGGCCGCGTCGTACTCCAGATAGATGGCCTGGAACTCGGGGGACGTGATCGCCTCCTGTTTGTCGGCGACCCAGCCGGCCGCCAACCGCGGTGCCACCGACCGCAGCAGGATCCAGCCGTCGCGTTCCATCCGGATCAGGCGTTGGCTGATCCCGAGTCGCTGCAGCTCCTCGAGGTAGTCGGAGACCTCGGCCGAGACGAACAGCCGGTCACCGACGTTGAGCTGGGCAAGCCGTTCCCGAGTGCGCAGGAGGTCCTCGGCCCGTTCCCGCAGCTGGCGGTCGATCTCAATGATCGCAGCCGAGAATCGGTCGGGTTCGGCGGCGAGCAGCTCGTCGATGCGGGCCAGCGGCACACCCGCCTCGGCCAGCGTCCTGATCTTGACCAGTTCGACGGCGTGCTGGGCGGTGTAGCGCCGGTAGCCGGACGCGTCGCGCGGCGGCTCGGCGAGCAGCCCGCGTTGGTGGTAGTGGCGCACCGCCTTGATCGTGACGCCGGCGTAGTCGGCGAGCTGGCCGATGGTGATCACTGTTCTGCTCCCCTCGACGAGCTCGCCGTCTCCGAGTCCATTATGGTCGCTTGATCAAGCCGAGGGCATCCGCGTGGCGGCCCGGCCGGCGAGGTCGAGGCCGACGACCGCGCCGCGCTCGTCCCGGGCGAAGAAGCCGCGCTGCCCCGTCAAGCCGCCCTCGGTGATGATGTAGCCGTCGTCGGGCAGGAGGCCCATCGCCGCCGGCGGATAGTCCGGCGGCATCTCGGTGTCGGCCGCCGCCCGGATCTCCGGTTTGATCCCGACGGTGAGCCTCATCGCCACCTCGTCGGCCTCGACGACAAGGATCATGGCATCGCTCTCGTACTGCCCGGCGACCTCCCGGGCCCGGGCCGGCTCATGCGGCAGCGGCTCCGGATCGCGGTCGACCACGCCGAGATAGTGCGCGAGCGCCCAGCGGACGACGGTCTGATTGAAGGGAATTCCGCCCGGCCCGGCGTTGGTCAAGGAAACAACGGCAAGATCCCTTTCCGGTACGATCAGCAGCTCGGCGAATTGGCCGTGCGCGGATCCGCCGTGCCCGATGGTGCGCACCCCGTCGACCTCACGCAGGAACCAGCAGATGCCGAATGCGTCGCCGAGCGTGCTGCCCCGGAGTTCGACAGTGGATGTTCGCATCCCGTACAGGGTCTCGGTCGGCAGAACCGAGGCGTCGCCGTCGAGGTGGAACCGGGCCCACCGGATCTGGTCGGCCACCGACGACATCAGGCCGCCGCCGGGATTGTTGGCGCGCCACCGCTTCCAGCCAGATGCCACCGCCAAGTTGCCGTCGTCGCCGGGGTTGTGGCCGACCGCGAACCGTCGGGTCAGCACATCCCCCGGATGGAAGAAACTCTCCGCCAATCCGAGCGGCACGAGGAGCAACTCGGCCACCGCCCGCTCGTAGGTGAGGCCGGTGACCGTCTCGATGACCCGGCCGGCGAGGTTGTACCCCGCCTGGCTGTACGAGGCGCGGGCGCCCGGCGGCGCGATGAGCTTCAGCCCCGCCAGCTGCGCCGCGTGGGCGGCCAGCGCGTCATCTCCGTCGCCGGTGTCGACGAGCGCCGCCCAGTCCAGCCCCGACGTGTGGTTGAGCAGTTGCCCCACCGTGACTTCGGCTGCGGCCCGCTCGTCGGCCAGCACCAGCTCGGGAACGTATCGACGCACCGGCGCGTCGAGCTCGACCCGCCCTTCGGCGACAAGGCACATCAACGCGGTCGCGGTGTACGTCTTGGTGATCGAACCGAGTTCGAACAGGGTGTCCGCGGTGACCGGCAGCGGGTTGTCGACGCTCGTCACGCCGTGGCAGGCGTATGCCTCCCGGCCGTTGGCCCACACCCCGACCGCCACGCCGGGGATGCCGAATTCAGGGCTGGTCGCCGTGACGAATGCGGCCAGGTCGTTGTCGTTTCCGTTTGCGTTCATTCCCCCATGCTCAAACCCCGCCCCTGGGTCAAGGTCAACCCTTCCGGCCAAATTCGCGAACAGGCTCGCGCGGCGGAGTCGCCGGTGCACGCTCACCCACCATAGGAAGATCCAGGTCACCGCCCTGCCCAGCCACCGCAACCACTACCGCCACCGCGACACAGGACACGCTCGCAACCGCTACCCGGGGCAGTCGTCAGGTGAGCAGCAGGCGGGGGGCGGCTACGACCGTTTCGCCGGTTGGGTCGGCTGAGACTATGGCCATGGCAGTCAGTGACTCGGCGTGGACCCGGTCCCAGACCGGCGGCGTCACGCCGCCTTGCAGGTCGGCCGACGGGATCAGCAACGCCTCGGTGAAGGTGGCTGGGCGGCCGAAACCGTCGCGCACGGGGGCGCCGGCGGGGACGTCATTGGTGTTGCCGGTGATCAGTACGGGCGCCTCGCGGGCGGCCGCCATGGTGTCCACGTGGCCCTCGCCGGTGTTCAGGATGACCGGGTCGGCCTGACCGGCCGGGTCGACGACGGTGATGGCGCCGTTCTGCGAGCTGATCGCCACCTCACCTGCAACCACCGCCAGCGCTCGGATCGCCGCGGCGTCCTGCCACAGGGTGGTCGCGGTGCGCGCGGGGAGGTCCCACAGCCGTACGACGCCGTCCCAGCCCGCGGTCAGCAGGCGCGCCGGGTCGAGGAAGGCGCAAGCCGTCGCCCCGCTCACGTGCTCGGTGAGCCGGGCCAGCTTCCGCGCCGACCCGGGGTCCCACACCACGACCGCGCCGTCGCGCCCGGCGCTGGCCAGCTGCCGTCCTGCCCCCGGCACTCGCTGGTCATCTCGTGCGTCGCCTTCTGAAGGTCGGCGTCGGCGGTGCGCATTTCCTTGTCCGACCCGTCGGCCGCGGCCTTCGCCGCGGCCACGGTCCCCTGCG
>Ga0307509_10006152_pt1 | contig 16276 bp, 21 predicted proteins | sample 10_EM_MG_FD_202245 | JGI IMG/M metagenome (GOLD analysis project Ga0307509, IMG submission 202245) | Populus trichocarpa ectomycorrhiza microbial communities from riparian zone in the Pacific Northwest, United States - 10_EM | ecosystem: Host-associated > Plants > Roots > Unclassified | place... | reverse complement strand
GAATTGCACTTGTACAGCCCCAACGCGAGCGTCAACATATTGGCGAGAATATAGACGATCTTCTGGACCAAAAGAGTGCTAAACGATTTAGAGGAAGAGGATGATGGGGCAAAGGGCGCGAATGCTGTGTATCGGTGGATTAGCAGTCTGCGAGGACGTGTGTGGCCGTGTGGACGTAGGGGAACACGTACCGGTGTTGATGGCAGCTACGTTCTTGAACGGGCTGAACAGTAACATGAACACGATCCCCATGCTGAAAATCTGAACACCGCCTCCGGACATGTACAGCATGAACGCTTGCATCGGAAGAGATTTGGCGGGTGAAATGGCCAGATCCCATGCTCTCTTCTCCTTCAGAGCCGCGTACGAATTCGTTTGTTTTGAGGTGTCGACGGCTTTCGAGGGTTTATTCGTCTATTGGGGTCATGAGGACTGCGATTTATGTGGCGCGATTTGTAAGGTGTGCGTGCTCACGGGTAATGAAGCGAACCCGGGCGGAGGTGGTAATGACTTCCATCTGGGGTTGTATACGTGAGTAGTTCGTTCGCGATTTTCGTGGTAGAGGGCCAGATATACTTTGAGTAGTCCACCTTCGTCACCGACATGGTTCGGAAGTGTTGCGGTCGTGGGAAGTGCTTTGGGCGCCACGGTGGTTCACCCAGGTCATCGTCGCCTTACGAGTCGATTAACTTAATCTACATATCCTCTGATTCTGCCTCGGACTCTTCACCTTCGTCAGAGTCCTCGTCATCGTACACTCCAGCAGTGGTCCAATCAGATATCTCAAGCTTGGCGTTCCGGTAGTTGCCTGCACGAAAACCGACGCGATCAATCATCAGCGGGTGGCATCCCAAACAGTGGAGGGAAATTCACCTCCGGCATCGACCTCGAATCCCGCTTGGGTAACACATTTCGATAACTCTGCCTTAACACCAACTTTCGTGCTCCCCCCGAGTATACAGCCTTCAAGCTTCGCTCTGTGAAGTGGTCAATCAGGGGGCGCCACCGAGGGACGACTTGAGAGGGCCACACCCGTCCTCGATGACACAGTGATCAAGAATCACGCATCCAACAATCTTGGACATTTTCCCTATCACACAATGCCGGCCAATAACGGATTTCTTGATGCTCGCCCGCTCTTCTACTCGAGTCGACTGCCCAATACTCGAGTCTGCGGAGATCTGGGCTTTGGCATCGATCAGTGGACCCTTCGCCGGAGGTCCGGCCTGGCTCTGAGTTGACCGTTCCAAGAACTACGGCAGGATTGTCAGCGACTGCATTCTATAACGACGTTTATCTTTCCCTACTCTGCGGTTAATATCCAAGTAACTGTACAGGTTGTCCGCCCGAGCGGCAATCCCATCCCCTGCTTTGTGGACGATCAAACCCACTCGTGGGCTTGGCCCGTGGTCGGTGGTTGTTTCGTCATCGTCCTCGGTGTCCTCATTGTAGGTTATGGTATTAGGTTCGTTTAACGTCGAATGCTTCAGCGCATTCGCTAGTGTCGGCATCTTCCTATAAGGCTGAAGGACTCGATGCGAGAGGTCAGCCAAGGGGACGGTGTGTGGAACTAGGAATGCACTTACAAGTTTTGCACGCCTCCTTCTTTGAACGGCGGTGATTCATCTTGCATAACCATGGCAGGAAGCCTTTGCCAAGAGACTCGAGCTTCCGTTTCTTCCGTAACAGCTCGACGACCGAACGATGACAGACAAGTACGCTCGAGTCCTGTAACCTGTTCGTCAACTTCAATCTGGGATGCCTAAAAACAAGTTTCCGTCACTTCCCCGCTAAACCACCAAACCGGAGAAAATATTCCGTACATCGATAGTAACGACATTTTTAGTTCAATATCGTCGTGGTTCCGGGTTGATGAGTCCGGGATCTCGACTTGCAAAAGGCTTCCTGACTTCTCGTCCCAAACGATGGGTGTGGGTGGCGTGTGAAGGCCCCATTCATCCCCAGCGTGTTTATCGGGTTGTTGCGGCGCCTCATACCACGTACTCGTCAGGATAGAACCGTCAGCCGCAGACTCCATCCGGAACTTGTTCAACACGTTTGAAAGTTGGAGAGAGGGGGGAGGTATAAAGTCGCACGGCAACACGACGAAATCCCGGTCGATTCGGTGCGCAAAAGTGCGGAGGATCGACCCAGTGCCGAACGAAGAATCTTGTGAATCTCCGTACGTTTGCAAGTCGATGCGAAGGGAAGGGAAGGAAGCGGAGGCGTCAGAACGGACGTGGTCTGCGATGGACCTTCGGTGTGACGTTGGGCAGACAAGGAGAACATCTGGTGCGGGGTGAGGATTGGTTGAGATCAGCGTTGCGGACCTTACGCGCGGGTTTCTTGAGACGTACCTGTAATCCCAGAAGGCTCAAGCCAAGCCAGAATGTGATCGATCATTGGCTTGTTGCCAATGGGTAGTAAAGCCTTCGGGCAAGGTTCGTCGCCGTGATTGCTCGTCAAGGGCTGTAGTCTGGATCCATTAGGATCTCCGGATCGTGAGATCGAGGATCGAACGTCCTTACTCTCGACCAAGGCCCGCGAGTACCACAGCAATAAACTCGGACTTGACAATGGGTTGGGATGCTTCGAGGTCCATGCTCCTTGCAAACCGAATAGTGACTGGGGGAATCGTTGGTCGTGGCAGACAAGGGCACCAAGAGAAATGCACTTGTGATTGACTCGATCAATATTATAGCCGTACACGTGATCACCATGAAGAATTACATAAGTACTAGTGGAAACCGTCTACCCCGTCCACTGTCGTTTAAGTTCCTCTAAAGTTACACTCAATTAGGAGGGGAATAACACCGCGATCCTCAGGATCCTCGAAAAAGTCCATGAGCATCCAACCTTTCACACTGGGACCGGAGGTAGTGGCTCCCTTCTCCTCGATCGTTCCACCACTCAAGGCGTTAATCAGCCATAATCCAAATCGGCTGTTCACTCCTTCTACTCCAAACCCAGCCTGGGGCCAACCAAACCCTCGTGCCACTGTGGTCGGCAGTGCAAGGGGGAACGAGGCCGCGGAAAAGAACGATATCGCTAAAGTTGGCGTCTTTGATGCGTTGTTCGGCGTGACCAGGACCTTCGTTGCGCGCTCGACCTTCTCGGGGATGGACAGGAAGGAGGGGATCTCATACCTAAGGCGCGGTAAGTGACATTTTTCGTATGAGACGTCTTCCCCTTACCAGTCGTGAGTCCTAACGAGCGTATCCTTGCAAGACCACGTGAAACCTTCCCTCTCGCTGTTTGGCCATTTTGTCGGGTGAATGCCCATACCGTCGAGTCCGCCTTCCCAGCCTGCGCCGTTGCCGCCAAACCGGCTAAACATGATGACTTTTCCGCGCGCTTCCCCAAGCAATGGGATCCTGTTCTCCAAGAACCACATACCCATACCGCCAGGTCCAATCTGCATTTCTTTGTGCACGAGAGCCGAAAAGTCAGGGGGAGGAGTGGTCGTGAAATCTTCTTGCTTAATCGACATAACGAGCGTTTCCCGACACGAGGCGGGATCGGTTAGGAAGTCGTATACGTCTGACAAGATTTGTTGAAACGAGACTTTCTGGGGAACGGGTCCATGGTAGGCAATCAATCCTTCTTTCTTGACGGCGAGGCGGATGTCTATAACTCGGATTCCGGACTGCAGCTGGTAGCTGAGGGAACTTCCGAGGGATTGGCACTGCGCCACTGGCCAGCCATACAAAGCAAGGCTGTATGAATGGCGTGAGGCAGGAAACGAGACATGGGTGTGGCGGCTTACGTATCGTGCGTTCCTGGTGCCGGGTCAATAAGGGGGTAACGAGCCATACGGGGAATTTGGGCTTACCGGGGAGACAAAGCGAAGACAAAGGTGTGAAGTCGGAGAGTCCAGATAAAAACGAAAGTGGGTCCCTTTTAGGGAGGATGAGCAGTTTTTGGTGCCTTCGGGAAATCTAGGAAGGGTCGTCTCTTAATTGCTCGTGGGTAGGTCATGGACGCCAACTCACCCTGCACCGGTAGATAGTCCATGGCGCAGACTCATCGACCTCTATCATCGTCCACGACGCGTACTTGCGACGCTTGAAAGAGAACGAAGTGGTGGATAGCCAAATCTCGTCTTTCTGTCCGCTCTGGCCCATGGATTGGTGGGCAGTCAAGGTCATGCTGGAGCTGCGGTTGGGCGCCTTGACGTTCGTCGGCTGATTTGGAAGCAAGATGTGGTGCTCCTGAGGGGAATGAAAGTCCCATTGGCATAGCAAGGATCTGTCTGTAAGGTTGTAGATGTCGAGCTTCATGGCAGTGGATCCAAAGACCACTTGGAAAGAGCGTGGGGAGAGCGAATGACCCTTCCGAAGCGTGGGAATTCGGCTTATGGACTCAGATTAGACTTTTGAGTCAGATGATCCGCCGCCGAGTTCAACCCAGGACGCGTCTTGACCGCATACCACCATGAGTCAGTCTCAGGAATCAGAGCAGAGGCACCAGGTAGGGGTGGAGATCCAGGAGTAGAGCCCTGCTGAACATCCCCGCAGGTGTTATCCGTGTCTGTACCGGATGTGCGGTACTTCGCTGCATTACTTCGCGGTGTCAACTTTGTGACCGTGAGTGAACGGGCCCCCACACCTTCGGGTTACTGATAGTTGCATAGCGTGCCACTGTAACCGTTACAAATAGTGGGTTCACTGTGACGGTCGAGGAGGCCAGAAGCTTGTTAGGCAGGTCCTGGTCATAGCTATTCCTGCAAAAAGCTGATGCGTGGATCGCTAGCAACCGCATTCGTGTTCAAGGATATGTTCGAAGAATACACATACCATCCTGAGGCCTCACAACCGCAGTCTCAGCAACCATCGGATTCTCAGAGGACGAATAACGCCGCATTCGAAATCCCTCTGAACACTTTGCTAGAGTGTTTGAATATTTTTGGTACATCGAATGTATCGACCGCATCCAAGACGAAGAAGTGGAAACAGAACCCTGAGGATGGTGGTATGGATCACGACAATGACCGAACTGGCCCGTTGGATAGGTATTTTCCGTCCGACAAGGGAACCGCAATGAGGATGAGTTATGATGGGAATGGGTACCCTCTCACCCTTCACATGTGAGTCCAGCGTTTGCCCTCCGATGAAATGTTGTGACATTGGCAACCAGTGCGGAGGACGCAGCTGGTCCAACAGCGACTTGCCAGATCACTACCTATGAACCCGAACCACAACTGGAATTACCGTTCGAGGACCACGCGATGTGAGTGACTCGTGCCCCGCCCTTGGTCTCGTTTCTGAGTGAGGCTCTAGTGTGCTGAAGATCATCCTCAAGGTGCGTCATCTTCGCAGACCCCCCCTGACGATGAAATCCATCGAGCACCTCACGTAGTCCTCTTGGTTGAGCGATGCCCTATCAGAACTGGAAACCACTTCCTATGAGAAGATTACGATAATCAGTAATCCCCCTCCACCACGAACACGCGCACCGAGGGCGCCAAACAAACCCATCTTGCGGATACACGCTGCAGGTCCTTTCGGCAGTTGTGAGGTGAGTTCTGGTTACCTGAGCCCTCAGCGATATGCGACCCGTTGCGTTCTAGATGGACTATCCGAACGACCGAGAGGTCCTCGAGACTTTCGAATGCGAAGAGCCTGTAACCTTCAGGTGAGTATTTCCCACCGGACTGGGCACCGTTTAATCCGTTCCAAGCTACAAATTGTCCCACATATCTCATGCGATCCGAGCACTACAAAACTCGACCAAGACATCTCTACGCATCGATAATGGAGGATTACTTTGCCTCCAGCTGCTGATGCCTTCTCCCAGACCAAGGGGAGGAAACTCAGAGGCGTTCACCGAGTTTAGGGTCAGTGGCACGCTCTCATCTATCGGTTGGTCCTGAAGATTTCTACAGTGTTTACCCCTCGATGAGGTTTGAGTTTGATCGGACCGGCAGAAGACACGAATCGTCCCTAGAAAGCACTGCATTTATCCGAGACAGGTATTAAGGATTCTATCTAATGTGTCCCTCTCGCCGACTCAGTGGAGTCTCACAATAAACCTTCGAAGTAATCAGGTGGCGATGGGTTCGGGGGGGCAACCGAGTCTTTGTTGGCTGGGGATTGTGGGGCGGGTGGGAGATAGTCGGCAATGATGGAGTCGAAGTCTGGGGTACTGGTGGCGGCTATTATTTATGAATCAGATTTTGTGTTCGCAAGGAGGACGTAGAAAGGGTCATTACCTGGGCCAGAACGAGCACGAGTGGAAGCAACCAGCATGTTCGAGACGATAAGCCGTCGGATCGCAGGTCCATCCAACGGCGGTGGGACCTTCTCCGATTTCTGTGCCGGTTTGGCCTTGTGCTCATCCAAACCGTGCTTCTCCTTGAAGGTACCGGTGGGACCAGAGGCGAGGCCCAAGTGAGCGAGAATATCTCCTTTGGTGAGCATCCCGCGGACGCCGGTTCCCTTGATTTTGTCGACCGAGTCAACGTTGTGTTCCCGGAGCAACCGGGAAACGGATGGGAATAACGGCCGAGAGTGCTCGACGAGTTTGTGCGAAGGCGAAGGAGTGTACGTAGAAGGGGTTGGAGCCGGCTCGGACTTTGTGGTTATGGATTCCGATGGGGCGGATTGTTGGGTTGGTTCTGGTTTGACCTCCTCGGCCGGGGGTTGGAGATTCGAGATATCGTCTCCCTCTTCTGCAAGCAGGGCGATGACTTTGCCGACTGGCACATTCTTGGTCCCATCCTGAGCCTGGGGTACGGTGTGGAGTCAGCCGGTGTGTGCCAGTCCACCGCGGGGGAGTTTCGCACCAAGATTTTTCCAAGGATACCGTCTTCCGGAGCTTCAACATCTATCGTAGCTTTGTCCGTTTCCTGACACCGCGTGCGTGAGTACCGTTCCAGTACGTGTTCTCAGCCGCGACGTACAATTTCAAGCAAGACGTCTCCAGCAGAGAACGACTCTCCCTCTTGTTTCTTCCACTGAGCAATACCTCCCTCGGTCATAGTCGGCGACATGGCGGGCATGGCAAGGTTGGTCACCGCACGCCGTACAGCACTTGAACGGATGCCTGGTACTTAGGATGAGCAAAAGTTGACATGTTGGTGGTCTCAGTCCACGCACCTCGTCTTCCAGCGGTGACCTGAGCATTCCTGAGTACCGTCCGCGACGAACTGGCGTACAAGACGCGTTGCATATGGGAGGGGGCGGAGGGTTTAGGCGGAACGGGAGAGTGAGGAATTGGATGATCTGGAAGACAGTCGGACCGGGGGCGACCGGCGACCGATCACCCGCATCAGCTCCCGTCCAAGTCGAGCCAGGTGGCAGATTTCTGTCTTACCCTCGACAACACGTAGGTGTTTCACCATTGCTCGGTTTTTTCTTCTGAGTTTACTCTCTCGTAACTTAGGTTCGTTGACCCGAACAGCCACGGCCACGCAGACACCACCAGCGTTCGCCGTTATACCTGGATTCCAACAAACTGCGACACATCGGACCAGTCGAACGCACATATCGGCCTTTCTCCTCATAATCCGCCGCACCCAAGTCCCCAACAGTGTTCGCGGAGGTCTAGACGATTGAGGCCTTCTTTTCATATTCTGTGTCAACCATAGCGAATGGTTTTCTTCGGACATGACTCCTGGGTGCGAGTGATAGGTCACAGATTCTTTTATCAGTTCGGCCTGTGGGTGGTTTCGTTTTTGTGTGCGTAAACCCGGATCTCACAAAGTTGCCCTACCCTCTAGTCACTGTGCAACACATCAAATTAGGCTCATCCTCGTCTCTGCGGTCGTCATAACCTCACTCTTCTACCCGGCGCTTGCGATATACACTTCGTCCCAACCACAGTTCCTGGCCAGAATTTCCTCTCGAATCCTCGAATCCGTCGCTGGCGAAGGTCTATCAAGCCACAACTCTTATCACGACCTCCACGATCCGTGGTCCGGGTATGACGCCCTTCATACCCGTGAAGACTCCGTGGCTCGAGCCCGCTGTGGGACAGAGGGCATTCTTCGCGTAGAACGCCTATTAATTCACAGCGCACTTCCCGAGGATTCAGGCGCACTCAACAATCAAATTCTGCTATCCACACTGGAACTGGAACGGGGAATCGGCCGCGCGCTGTCAATTGCTGACACGGGCTGCTTACGGCGAAGTGATGGTTCATGTTTCGTTTTGAGCCCGGTGGCTTTTTGGAACTATGACGAAAACGTACTGCTCGCAGATGAAGATATGCTGGACACACTCCAGCGAACCTCAAACATCTCGATCCAGGGTATCCCGATCACACCGCAAATGGTACTCGCGGGTCGGGAACTCGATGGAGATTCAAACTTGGGTTTTGCCATGTTCCTTGTTTTGACCTACATGTTTCACGAGACTTCATGCCTTGGCTCTGGTGGTCATTCGGCCTGGGTGAAGACAGTTCGGCAAGCGGCCGGAGGAATCGGGGACCTGGCCGTGGTGACCAAGGAGCCCGCGCTCCTAGCCCTCGAGGTAACCGTTCCCCCCGAGATCCTGAATTTATTTTCTCTGAAGCCTCGAACAGTACAAGGGATCCAAAGACACTCGATCATCAGCCCTGTATACCTTCGCATGGCTCACATACTTCGCTCTCCTGATATATGCATATCGGCTGTACCGTAAGATGGACAAGTTGCACTCCAGACTTGGTGTTGCCTTCACTGGCGTGATCGAAGTCTTGGTCAGTACCATCACAAGTTTGAGTGTCTGCGCCCTCGCTGGTTTCAAGATTACCATGATTCCATGGTCTGCCCATTTCCCATTTGGTTGACCCCCCAGTAGATTGACATAATTTCAGGGAATTGTTCCCCGTTCTTATCACATTCGTCGGGATAGAGAACATGTTTACCTTGGTAAGCTCTGGGTGCCCCACTATTTGTCGTACTGACCAGTCTTCCAGGTCGATGCCATATATTCCACCCCCATCACCCTACCCGTTAAGGACCGTGTCGCAGGAGGCTTAAGCCGGGCTGGGACATCCAACACCTTGAAGTGCTGTGCCTACAACTCCATTTTGGGTGTTATCGCTGGCTTTTCCAATGGTGCTATTAGGCAATTCTGTGCTTTCGCTGTGGTAGTCCTTGTGGCACACTGGTTCTTGGCGCATACCTTCTTCGTCACGGTCTTGTCAATCGACCTACAACGACTCGAGGTATTATTACGGCTTCTAATTCCCGTAACGAACGTTGTGCTCATTTCGTAGCTCGACGAACTTCTCCAGCAGGCCCCTGATGTTGCCAAGAGCGACTCGGATTCTCAGAAACCATCGAAAGCCGCCGCAGCCCAGAATCTGAAGGGACGAGTAAACAAGAACGTCACCTTGGTATTGGTACGCCAAATGGATTGCTTCAGATCCGCAGATCCTAATGTGTCTCTAGCTTCTGGCTATAACCGGAATTCTCTACTACTCGACTCAACGCGCTGGTGTGTCCGATACGAAGAGTCCTCTCTCACGGGGCGCACTTTCGAGGGGGAAATACGGTGCCGAATTTGTTTCAACTCACTCGCCCGCGTCCAGTATCTGGAGGCTACTTAACCCCAATGACGATCCCCTGGTCCACCTTCGCATGGAGGCACCCACGATTCTAATGTTACGCCCCGACATGACTCAGTCGACAGACCCCAAGACGTACCAGCGCCCCCGGTTCCCAGTTCGAACAATTCGCCGTGTGATATGGCTATTGAAGATATTCTTTGGCCCCATCCTTGCGACGGTTGGACTGTTGTACGGGCTAATGCTGTACCTCCTTCGGGGTGCGCAACTCTTGGATGCCCGCCACGACCGACCAAATGGGGGGGCTCCAGGATGCGCCAACGCCGAGCCTCCTGTTGACCAGAACATCTCGTTCACGACCCTTCCCCGCGCTTTCCCCACGGACATCGAATTGATCGCCACCAGTGATGATGGCCGACGCATCGCAGCGGTTGGAACCCAGAACGAGTTCATCATTTGGAACATGCGAGACGGTGAACGCCAGTCCTACGTCACCACCAACGCGACCGACCTCCTCATGCGAAATTCTTCCAATTCCCCTTCCAATCAAACCACGATCACCGCCCTCGCACTTTCTGGGGACGGATCGATGTGCGCCGTTGGAACAGGCGCAGGGATGGTTTTTGCTTGGAGCCTTGAGAAGTCCGGCATCGCTCCAGTGCCCCAATTACCCACGGAAAAGAGGCCATTCCCCGTGAATGGTCTACAGTTCTCCGCCACTGGATCGCCGACGGAACCACCGCGGCTGTTGGCAACCTACGAGAATGGGGTGGCGGTAGAATGGTGGACGGATGGAACTGGGTACTCCATGGAGATAACCCCTTCCCGACCCCCGTTGGTATCCAAGTGTGTTATTGTCCCATCCTCCACGAAAACAAAACAGCTTGTTGCGTTTTTCATGGAAGACGGCACCTTGGAATTGTGCAGCGCGTTCCGAGACTCCTTTCCAACTCCGGACTTTTGCGTTGCCGCCGGGAACCCCTCGGACCATGTCTTCCAGGTTCACGTCGCCGACCTCCTGATTGGTGGACAAACGCGTAACCTAGTCGCTGCGGCCACAAGAGGGGGAGTCATCTCGATTTGGGATGGGGAGACGGGAGAGTGCGTCACCATTTTGGACGATCTATTCGGCGAAACGAGCGGCCTTCGACTGTCGCCTGTGAAACCCAAGACCTGCCAGTTCTGCGGAGAGATGATCTTCGACAGTTTCCTGCTCTCGTTCTCGGTCGGCCAAACGGTTGTCGTGTACCGAGCGTATCTGGTGGATGGTTCGACGAGGAAGTGTTCGTGTCCCCAAAACCAACCTCAACGATCACCGAATGTCGGGGTCGATTTTTCGTCACTAAAGAAGAAACGGTCGAGGCAGAGCAGCGTGGCGTCTTCCGGAACCTCGTCCCCACGGCAGACCAGATCACGACACCTTTCACTCAGTGGGACAAGTTCAGGAGTTCTTCCGACATTCCCAGTTTCTGGGCACGGGGTCCATTCGAGGAGGGTCAGCGAGAAGGATAAGGATTCGTTGAGGAAGGCAGTGGAGCTAATGGTTTTGCCAATCCCACCCTTCGAACACGAAGACGTCGAGAGGTCCCCTTCAGACGCGCGGACGTATACCTCTCTCATGGCCGGTCGGTCCCATATATGGGAGAACCTCGTCGCGGTTAGGGTAGCAGTGGCGAACTTCGAGAGAGGGAAGTGGGAAGTCGTAGATGAGAAGGTGGTGGGGTTGAGGAGGAGACCGTTGGGAGTTGGAAAACCTTTAGAGAAACCGGGAGTGCAACTGAAACCTGGTTCCGCGTCGGGATTGAGTCCTGCATCCCTGGAGAGGTGGGAACTTTGGACATTCGATCCGTTGGTGGGGAAGACGCAAGCTTCGTCTTTGGCTTCGCTGAGGCAGGAGGATCGAGATGAGCTCCTCACGGATTTTAGCAGGTTCAAAGGTGCCTTCTCCGTTCAGAACGGTATCACGCTTCCGGAACCCGTTCCCAGACTCCCGTTCACCCGGATATCGTCGTTCTCGTGTCGTGGAAATCGGTGCTTGGCTGGGTTCGGGAATACCGTTGGCGTCCTCAGGTTGAACGCGCCACAAGTCTTGCAAAGAAAACCCAGCCAACACTGATTGACGTCCCGATCGCTTTCAATCCTGTTGCTCCCCACCACCCCAGTTTTCGTTATTCAGTGTTGACATGTTGTTTGGCTCGTTGCTCTGGACTGCTTTCTCCCCTTCTTGGTATCCTCCCGCACTCCCTCCTAAATTGTATAGTAGTTTCAATGTATTCCGACTATCACTAGAGGACTGTCATCGTATATGGTGTAGACATTAGTAGCAATATAATTAGTGGACCATTGCTAGAATCCTGCGGTAGTCTTCGACCACATTCTGGAAGGTTTCTTCAAGTTTGTCGAGACGTTCTTGTTTCTCCAGTTGGACGAGGATCTCCTGCGCAGGGAGGTGAGGTCACAAACCGCGCTATGGTAGGTATAGGGACGCTCACGTAGTTGAAACGGAAGAGACGCTCCTTGACTTGAATTCGAAACGCTTTGAAGGCCCTGACATCCAAGGGATCCAGATTGAGCAACTGTAGCATTTCCACCAGCCGATGGAATTGGCGCTGTGGTATCAAGAGGATCAGAGACAGGAAAGCCCTACCCTCCTCGAGAACCTACCCCAGCAATCTTCAACTGCACCCTCCACTTCTCGGCCCAAGCCTTGTTCACGGGCGGTCCCATCTTCCCAGCGCCCGATGAGGACTTTGTTCGACGTATGGGTCCCACCCCGCCACCTCTCGATGAACCGTTGGTCCCGAAACCTTCTTCCATAAACCGTTTGAGGCCAAGGAGCATCTTGAGGTCGTTACGGTCTCGGAGATCCTCAAACGCTTCCGCGGGGTCTTCGACGGTTAATTCTGAGATGTGTTCTTGTGAGAGCACGCGTTGGTACGTGGCAGTGTATAAGGCGGCTGGGAACGGGTTAGATTGTTGGGGCAGATTCGTTTGGTTGGATGAGTGGGACTTACATCCGTGGCCTTGCCGTTGGTACGGTGGTAATATTACGAATTGGCTATGTGAGAGAGGTCACCAGTGGAGCTCATTCCGTCCATGTGTGCCTGACTGTACCTGAGTCTTAGCCTAATCCTTTCGGGGAAGCAGTAAAACGGGTATAACGAAGTGTATCCCGCGAAGTGGTACGTCACCACCCCGGGAGCCCCTCTTCGTTTCCGTTTCTCGTACCTAGAGCAGTGGTGAGGGTGGGCCGAGAGGGGGAAGGGGGGAAAGGGGCTTACAGTACCATGAACTCCCAAGTTGATTCATCCTCCACGATGTACGAACCGCCCTCGATGTAGAGGAGGATGAATATTTGCATTCTTCGGTGGTACTCCCTGAAACCCGGGGTATCCCATGTCGACTACGCGGATTGTTAATATGGGGAGCCAGACACGTTGCCTGAACAAAGCGGGTGCTGACATGGTACACCTCATACTCGATGACGTCCTCTCTTTCTGGGTCCAAATCACCCGCGGAAGCGACACCCTTGCCCTTTCCTTGACCGGAGGACGATACGCGTTGGTACGAGTGGATCTTGTTGCCCAAAGGTCTGAACTCCGCAGCATCGCGTTCCACGATATCCAGGAACGTCTTCTCGTCCGTTTCGTAGTCTGTGGGATATCTTAGTAAGTGAATCCCGGAGGAGATGGGAAGTAGACCGCACCTGGTGGTATGGACTCGGCGAGAGTGCTTTCCACATTGTCCACTGTCGAGGAGGATGCGAGTTTCGACGTGTAGCGGACGTTTAGGTATTGATGTAATGAGCCGGACGCGAACCTCAGCTGGATCAGATAAGTAGGTCAGTACCGTGAAGGGAGTAGGACACGAAGCGGAGCCGCGAACGCACATCTATCGTCAAGTTCTTGTATCCGTAGATCTTCTCGTCTTCGCCGTAGATCTGCAATGCGAGGTCAACTGTCACCACTGCGAGGCTCGAACCTGTTGACGGAACCGTACGGGATATGTGAAAGTCGGGGTGAAGTTCTCGTATGATTCCGTTTCAGCGAGCGATTCCTTGTCCTTCTGGGACCTTACTACGGGTGGGACGCGTTCAGCGCGTTTCGCAATATCCGCCCTACGTTGGCACTTACCTAGCGAAAGGGACAGCGCCGCGTTCGAATCCGCTGCCCACTCGGTGCTCATCAAGGAGGGTAGATATAGACGGTGTTGTTGGAGGGTGTCGTGAATTGGGGGGATGGTGGACGCGCAGTTGTCAATCAAGAGGTGGTAATGAGTTTCACGCCGGTTGGACGCTTAGGCGCTCGAGCTCCCGGCCATTGTCACCAAAGGCACACCAAACAAAAGTAGGCACGGGCCGAGGTCAATGTCGAACGCAACGTGGAATTCGTAAGCTCTAAGGATGTTAAATAATACAAAATCTAATCCACGAGATAGCAGGCTTGGTTTTGGACAAAGTGAGGGGTGAAAATCGTAATAGGGGAGTACGTCTACGAACAGAAATGATACAGAGGTAGCGGGGGTGTAAGCGATGGATCTGGACGGGGTGATACGACAAGAGCAGAGACGAGGGTTCATCTGAACCCCATCATCGAGGAGGAATTGAAATCAGGATTAAATATTGAATGCTGGGTTGACCTCCCACCCGTTGTCGTTGTAGTAGCTCTCCAAGTGGTTGTAGTGGGTAAACCCAGAGCCTCGTACCAACGCCTGGGCAGGTGGTTCCGCTTCTGACTCCGGTATCTGAACCTCGCCCGTGGAGGAGCCAGCGGTGGGAGTCGAATCCCCCGCCGAGTTTGGCAGGATAACCCGCGGCTCAGGATTTACCAGGGGTTCGGCCGGAGTGGTCACCTGTGGCAATGAGCAAAAGTCCGAGGGCCCATGCGCATTGCTTGCCGGGATCAATGCATTACGACCATGGAGTCCTCGATTATGGAGTCGACCCTTCATAAAGCCCTGGATCGGGTGGTACATGAGTGGCATGGTGGGAAAGTTCGGCACCGTGCCAGAGCCGTGCATCTGGATAGGGGGGAGGAAGGACTGGGGGTAGGGTGTCATCATAGGCGGAAGAGCTGTCGTGGACTTGTCGACGGGGTGAGCAAACTTCGCACCGTGGGTTCTCGAGGGCACTCACCGAGGCAAGGGGCTGGAGAGGCACGGAATAGAAGGGATCCCTCATCGACGAGCTTCCCGAGAACCAAGAGCCTTCCCAAACTGCCTCCGTTGGAGCGGTGATTTGGCTGAAAGGAGTGGCCGCTGCCTTCTGCTTCACGGATGGTGCGGCCGTGCGTTGACGGGCGACGCGCTTCGTGGGAGGACCGTCCTGAGTCGCGTCGTCTTCCACCCCACTCTTCCCCTTCCTGGCCCTGGGTTGGTAGACCCACCCAGGGTATTCCTTGTTGTGTTCATCCTTGACGATGTCCGCTTGGATTCGGTAAAGCTGCTTGAGGATCGGGGATAGATTGTTCCACGCAGCAGCAGCCCCCAGTGACACGTCCTTCTGCTGTCGGTGACTGTGACTTCCCGGAGTAGAACTGGCGGTAGAGTTTCTGAGCCAATCGGCGCGGAAGATCAGAAAGCAGTTGGCAGGGCGAGGAATGCGTTCAACGGTCGGGGCGTTTCTTTTCCGCTTCTTGGTATCGCGTGGCATCGTTTAAGCACCTCGGAAGTGAAGGGAAGATGAGGGAATTGAGGAAGGGGCGTGAGGTAAAGGAAGGGAGAACGAGCCAGTTTATGAGGTTCCCCGTGGCCACCGGCAAAACGGCGGTTGGTGTCAAATCCGACCGCCATGGTGGGGGAGGGCACGGACATATCGAACGTCCACACGTCCAGCTGTGCCGGTTGAATTGTCCTGGGTAGCCGGGGGTGGTGGTTAGGTGAGCCTCGCTCAGCCTGGGGTGGAAGCCAAACAACCCTCTCTCGCCCAATTCCTTGTGTATGTATTGTTCTCGAGTCTTCCGCCGAGTTGATTGAGATTAGCTCCCTCTCGTAACACCTTTCCTGCAATTGATCAGTTTGAAAGCAACGGGCTACCCACGGTCAATAGCCCAGGACAACAGACTCAGACGATATCTCGGGAGCACCGATCAGATCTCGTGGATCCTTCGTCGATATCCGAGCCCCTCACTGAACGGACCAGGATCTCTGTAAGTCTCGCTCTCCAATTCAACTCTCACGAGATCTCTCACTCATTACCCGGTAAACGGGTTGCATTGAGCTGCTCGAGTGAGCCGGTGCAGCAGAACATGGTGTTGCGTGCGCCCTCACCGTGCTCGATGTGGCCGCAGAGTACCGCTCGTCATCGAGCACGTAGACCTCTTTATCAGTCGTCCTGGGGCCATCCAACTGTGGGTTACCGTTGTCGTTGTTGCCATTTTCGCCGTCGATATCCTGGTTGTAGAACTCGTCCCCTTTTGCTGGGGTCCAAGTACGCGCCAGCCTTTCCCATTAAACTTGGAGTTGGTTCTGCGAAATGTTGTCGTTAGGCGCCACGATCACGCTTGAGTCACTTCCAACTAGCCACGAGGTCAAACATCGTCGACTTGATTGCCCATCCACCTTCGCTATGCCCCGTTTCCGCAAATCGAAGAAACCAACAGACGTTTCAATTTCTATTCCTACACCCCCTGCGGAGCTTGTGCAAGATCTCGCGTCTCGAAGGGATCCGCAGGCGCTTGCTGTCTCGTCTACCGCTATCGCTCTCTCCATCGGTTCCCCATTCCACCATGCCTGTGACATGTCCAGCGATAGCGCTACTGCTCGGGGAAGGGATACAGGCTGGCAG
>Ga0307509_10006151_pt1 | contig 16276 bp, 13 predicted proteins | sample 10_EM_MG_FD_202245 | JGI IMG/M metagenome (GOLD analysis project Ga0307509, IMG submission 202245) | Populus trichocarpa ectomycorrhiza microbial communities from riparian zone in the Pacific Northwest, United States - 10_EM | ecosystem: Host-associated > Plants > Roots > Unclassified | place... | reverse complement strand
TGTATAATAAACTCTTTGATAATGGTCGTGTGATGAGATGTTCATGACACTCTTTTATCCCTCAACGGTGGTATAGTTTAGCTTTCACCCAAAACATTTTTCCCTGCTAGTGTCGCCTCGGGAAACATCCGATTGCAATACATAATAAAAACCTTGAAGAGAGCATACAGATAGATGTGTCATGCACAAAGAAATACAATTTGATTCTGCTTTCATTACTGTATACAAAGCGTCTCGCGTCTCGGCCTAGGTCATACAAAAAGAATGATATGGAATATGGGTAAAAGGAAAGAAAAGAAAGTGGGGAAGTCTGGAAAAGGTAAATCCGTCCAAGGCAGGCTTGCAGTCAGTTCCCTGGTGTCCTACGACAAGCTAAAACCATCTGTGTACAAAAGAGACTTGACCTGAAAGAAAAAAAGGCTGTACAAAGCTTTGCATTTCTGGTACTTTCCATCATGCTCTACATGATTCAATCACATTGCTCACATCTACATGAGTAACCAGAAAAGCAAGTATTTCATCGGATTCTACATGATTCGATCACTTCGCTCACAGCTTTATGAGTCTCTGGTGATATCATGTTTAATGTCAAGTGAAATGCCTGGAGAAAGCAAAATGTATAATTTATTAGAGAGAAATAATAGCCTACTTCTTTGTTTTCACTCCTGCATGTACATGTCACAGCGTGCTAGCTAGCTACAATGCAAGGAACGTAGTGATTATTTTACCAAAATGCTCCCTGATCCATTTTTTATATAATGCAATGCTTGTTTTAAAAAAAAAAGAAGCAAAGAATGTTGATGCAGGGAGGACATGGATTTCAAAGTTGCAACTAATCTCATGCCTTGATGTACCCTAGGACAAAAAAGAAAAGAACAAAACATACCACAAATCTCTCCAACACAGGAACAAGGATAGCCAGGTTGTGATTCGGGAGGCAATCAGCAATGGAATCATGTATGCTCTTGCTGTCATTGAACAAGGACAATTTGAGAAACATCGGACCAAAAAGCATGTGCAAGAACAAAAGAATGGAGCACAGCAAACCTTTCAGTTGATAGGAATGCAAGTAGCAGTGCTGAATAAGCTTCAACAATCATCTTCTCTGCTTCCTTCTCTCCTTGTAATACAGCTGCCTCATCATTCTGTACAATTCCCAATAACATTAAAATTTTGGAAACATAAATTACAATTCAATTTATTCAAATTGAATATTACAGTATTAGGAAAATGAACAAGAATAAACATTCAATATTACTCTATTATTTGCATGCATCTCCACATACATGTGTAAACAAATTGCATTTAATAAAATTCCTAGAAATTAAGCAGGTTGCTCACCCAAGACACGATGTTTCCTTCTCCAGCTGCATCACCTGCACCTTGGTTGGCTAGAAAGATGGAGCACAGTAGTGGAATTACATCCTTGCGACTCTCATCTTCTGACCCTTCTGAGCTTGACAGCGAAATACTTGTTGCAGCAAGCCTTGATCTGCAATCAACTTTAACCATAAATTTTGGTAGGCAATAAACATCACAATTACTTTTTCCACCAGAAAATTATGAATATATAAAGAAACATGAACCATATGCCTCCGATACGATCAAAAGAAGGGAACCCTAATGAGCAGACTGCTACTTAATTGAGAGATCTAATCATCAAAAAGATATCCAAGTGGGGTTAAGCCAGTCCATAAAATGAAGGGCAATTGCTAAAATTCATCAAATGCAAATCTGAATAGAGATTATTGGAGTGTTCAAAATAAGAACATCTTCTCATCTAACATGAAAAATAAAGAATTGGAAATTTCACAGAAATTTGAATGTAATCAGTCAATAGCACAAGGAATCTAGGTAACACAAGGAGAAAGTTGGTTTGAGGAATTGTTGCTTAAATACAAGCACAAGTGACACTTCCAAAGGATGGTCAGAAAGCAACACCAATACAAGTTCAATCCAATACATGCAGTAGCCATCTAAAATCAAATTTTCAGAAATTCCTAGGATGTATATATCTACTCGTATCATACTTACAAAGATAATAGTTAACATGAAGGAAAGCTTCAGCAGGTTTAAAGCAACACAGCAAGGATAATAAATCAAGTTTCAATAGGTTAAATTCATAATAGCAATAAAGAACAAGAAGCATTTCACTGTGCCATCCACCAATTGCAAGTAAACAATATATGCATTAGAGCAGTGATTATAGGGCAAGTAAAATTGACCTGTTATCCCCGTCCTTTTCTACCAAGTTCACAAGTAGGCCCAATATAGCAACAAGCAAATCCAACTCTTGATCAGTAAGATGAATATCATTCTGATTTTCTAGTGGAATGCTTGAACTGTCCTCTTGCATCTCACCAAAGAAAGATATAGATGAACTGAACAAAGGGAAGTGGCCGGCAATCAATGAAGACATAGTCTCCAGTCCTCCACAAGCAGCAATTTGTTGACAGCCAATAGGATTGTCATTTGTTAAATTCATTAGAACCTGCCAAGAAAAGATTCTGACTACAACGGCAAAAAAAGGGCATATGCAGCAACCTTCTCTTACTTTGACAGAAGAAAAGAAGGAATGGAACATGGAAGAAATTCCTCAAAATGGTTCAGAGGAATACCTTGATAGCAGTGAGAAGACAGTCTGCCAAAAGGCTGGAATGTTCTTCATCAGGAACATTGCAATAAGAGCTTTTCTGTGAATCATGATGTTCCCTGTTACTTGATTTGTGTAGGCCATTTCCACCATTACTTGATTCTTCCTGACTCACTAGCTTATATTGACACCCATTTTCAACTTCTTTGGGGGTTACCCTACCATTATGAGTTCGAGAGATTTTTCGTTTCCCAGATAGCAAGTCCCACTTCGAGGGCTGAAAATCATCTTCATCAAATGCATAAGGATCTTGGCTATCATCTAACAAGTCACTGCAGGCATCTTTTGTACAATTAGTTTTTTCAACAAGACCAAATTTGGTCCTTGACCTATTACTATCGTAACTCCTTAATGTCTCACTACATGAACTGGGCATGGAAGGGACTCTCATCTTCAGTTGACAAGTATTTTTCATAAATCGTGTGGCAGTTTCAGAACTGGAGGCAGAAAGACTCAACCGAGCAATGGAATTCTGAGATACATTTAAGCGTTTCCCAGAGGAGGTCCTCTCTTCATTGCAGCAATCTGTAGAAGAACTGATACAAATAACCCCATTGCTGTCTACTGCTAATACAATTAAAGATGCATCATTAGTAAGAGAGATAGAGAAAGAGGAGCAGCTGCCAAACAGAAACACTACAGTGATATTAGGCTACCACACACCTCTGTCATCGTCAATCAAGGCCAAATCAGAAGCATTATCACTCCTTTCAGAAAGACTACAATGGTTTCCATCAATGGAAGCAGCAGGAGAACTCTTAAGTAGATGAAGACCTAAAAAACAATGCCATCAATCATCAGAAAACATGCCAGACAAAAGAACTCTAGTTAAGAACCGGAAACAGACAGAGCAAGAAAGCACTGTTACTGGATAGAATTTTTATGATGCTTATTATGATTTTAGTAAAAGATAGCCGATGCCCATGAGAATCTGAGTTCCCCCTCATTCCAAGCAGATGAGTCTGTATTAAAGAAGAAAATAATGAACATTAAAATCCAATAACTCACTTCAAATGGCATTTTAAATCCCAATAACTAAGTAGAGGAAGAATAAACAGGAGAAGAATAACATAACAAAATCGCGTTTGATTGCACCTGATTATCGGTACTCAAAAATGTAGCATTTTCCATAATTTTCAAGCATTTCAGAAGCAGCACCAGGCTCAAGTGACGCATGTCATCTTTTGTATCCTGAATGGAAGATGAATTATGTTTTGTCCACCTCTGCAAATAAATTTGTGTTCAATAGTTACCATCTCCAAACAATCACTAATTAGAATGTCAAAGACAGAAATGGACTGAGAAGGCATGAATTTATTATCAGGGATGATGACTCAATTTAGAATAAGTAAATCACAAGAAGACTTCCATATACAAAACAGATGCATGTCATCTTTTGCATCCTGAATGGAAGGTGATTTATGTTCTGTCCACCTCTGCAAATAAATTTGTGTTCAATAGTTACCAACTCCAATCAATCATTCACTCTTTAGAATGTCAAAGACAGAAATGGATCGAGATAGGAATGAATTTATTATCAGGTATAATGACTCAATTTAGAATATGTAAATCACAAGAAGACTTCCATATTCAAAAGAAACTGTACTGATAAGCAAGTTAATGTGCCACCATTGGTTTAGGATATGCTTTAGATCTTATAAGGTGAAAGTAAAACACAGGGAAATGCATGCATGCACACCACTAATCTTTGATTCTGGCGAGAACAGTGATGACTATAGAATTACATTCCAAGATGAAGAAATTAATAACAGAGCAGTGCTATAATGCTAAATGTGAGAACCAGAGATTAATAAGCAATGCTGAAAATTTTATCATGCATAAGATGAGAAAAGCATATGACAGATTTTTCCCACAATTGAATACATTAATTGAGCACAGATTTCCCAGTTGCAAACTGTTCCTCATTTCTCAAATGATTAACTAGAATAAGAGTTGCACTTAAACTTTAAAGCAACATATAAGCTCTTGATTTTTTGTGAATTGCTGAAAGATGAAACAAACATACAAGCTCACACCTCTATAACAGAGTGACAGTTCATGGTGACCTCAAAGACAGCATCAAGTCCTCCATGCTCTCGTAACTTTTCCTTAAAGCCCCCCCCTGTCTTCCTTACCATGCCAGATGTATCTGAATGAATGCAACCCACACAGTGAAATAAATAAGCAATCAGAAAAGGAGAGAGAGAGTGTGTGTGCACGCATGCATGATCATGCATGCAAGGTTCTATTGCTTAGAGAAAGACTTGCACATATGGCACTGCATATACATATGATTATGGGTTTTGCTAACTTGTCTGTATTTGAGCAAGTTAGCATTGTGCCCATTTTTCTATGATAAAAATATTACGAGTGCCTTTTATATTTAAATTAAAATGTGGGTAGAATTGTAATTTCATAGGGTGTTTCTTATTCCTTCTCCATCCTTGCTTTAGAAATTTTTGCAGTAAAAAGAAAAAAAATTAATTTCACCTCCCAATCACTTCCTTATCTAGAACAAAGGAGCAAATCTCTCCCTAATAACAAGTGCTTGTTTCCCACTAGAGATTCCAAACTCTTTTTAGTTTTCATTATGTTTCTTATTTCATGAATTCCTAGAGAGAGATTGAGATAAAAAGATTATCCAATGATCAAACAAAATGCTGCCGTCTAATGAATCATGCTTAAAAAGACTTGCTTGTTTCTTCCATAAAATGGAATCTGTTTATGTACAAGATGAGTAATTATCAAACACTGATAATGGGCTTCCGAAACCATTTTCTTTACAAAGACACTATCATCCAGATATGAATGAGCTGCTGCATACAATTTTAATAGAATTTAGGTTTCAAACGAAAGGGATAAAGATTTGATAGATTAGCCAACTAGCTCACAAAAACACAAAAGCCTCAGCAACATTAATTTAAAACATAGACATGTACTCCAGAAAGAGAATTGGGCATTTCCACCTATCTGAGATTACATTTGTACCCTCAATTAATTTTTCAATACAAAATGCACTCAAGGGGTATTTTTGTTATGGAAAAATGGGCAGAATGCTAACTTGCTCTAGTTAAGATCATGCAAAACAATCACTAAGCATTTGAAAAATAGCATCCCAAATCCTCAACCAACTTATCATGCAATTCTTGAAGATGGCCTGCATTCTTCTTGTTCCATGATATAAAAAAAAAATCATAAATTTCAATAGAAAATGTCCATATAGAATAATTAAGTTAAAGAAGTCTGTAATAAACAGCAATATGCAAAACTCTTTGTGCCTAGATCATTTTTAACTCAAGTAATTAATAAATATCTAAAAACAAAACTACACCAGCATGTAATCAAACAAAAATAGACACCACTGAAACTTGCAAATAAAAATGCCAAAGAAATTATAAAGACATGCTGTTCATTACATAATGGTGTATTTTAGATCTATTTCAAGAAGATAAGTCAGAAGAAAGAAGCAGAAGTAATGAAAAGCTAGTGTAAAAGCATTTGCATCAACAATATCAGCTTTATAATAAATGGTATCCAGGAATTTATTCATAGTTCTGATTAACAAAACCACTATTCATCCTTTGATAAAAATAAACCATAAGGAAACTAATAAATGGCGGGCTGCATATGGAAAGTATGCAACAGAAATGAAAAACTAACACTTCATTATCGACAAAATTGGAAGATATGATATCAAGCATACCTTCAAAAGATATCTTAGATAAACAAGCTTTCTCCATGGACAACAATGCAATCCATTTTGGAGTCAATTCTGGCCTCTCCGTTCTACTATCATCACCGGAATGTGACTTCATGTCCTTGCAATTAACAAGAATTTCCTGAACTTTGGCAGCAATGGCAGTAGAGCTAGAATCTGCCAGCTTACTTGTATCTCGTAAGATGTCAGAATCCTTGCGTAATGCTAAAAGCTTACTGCCTATATTTCGAGTCTTATCTTCAGTGGCAGTAGAAATGATGGGTTTTAACAATTTAATAAGAAAACGAATGCAAGTTGGTGACTCTAAAATGTGTTCATCTTGACCCTGAAACAGTGAAATTAAAGCTGTCAAAACTATTCTGATGGGTGACAATATACATGGAGAAAATGAGTTCCAGCCTTGAGAATCAAATAAACAAACAAGAAATAACCAACTACAAGCAGCAGCATGTGATTTGAGAGCATTACAACGTTTGAAAACTGAAACTGAAGAGTTGTGCTTGTACAAACATAGAACTCCATGTGAACTTAATTATCAGTAAAGTTACAGATTCTACTTGCTATTATTATGTCTCTCAAAATAACTGATGTCAGTCATTGCCTTTTATCCATGCCCAGACAACAAAAGACAACACAACCGTATCTAAGAACTCAGAGGGAGGTAATGCTGAATTCCCAATTGCCTTTGTATAGATTTCAGAGGTTCGTTTTGAGGTTTTCAACAAAACATGTACATGCACAAGAGAGTGCAGAAAGAAAAGGTATAAAACATAAAGAACTTACATCACTCGTCAAAACATAGAAGAGTGCAGCAGCAGCCAGATTGCTTGTTGAGTCATCAAAGCTGAGGCCCAGAATAGCATCAATTATTGTCTTGGCCATCCTGAAAGCACAAAACTTTAGAATTTTAACATGCAACAGAAATAAGACATGAAACTTGAGGCCGGTAAAATGAGAATAGTAAATACATGATAGCAGACCAACAAAGGAGTGATTTTGTGTGCATAAACCAAAACATCCAACAGAAGAACCCAACATGCTGTTTTTCATTCACCAAATGGTATAGGGAGTAATAAGTAGAATTCATAACTTTCACTTCTCAGAGATCTTCCTACTTTTGGATATGCATACTGAACTCCCATATTAAATTTAATTTTAAAATATTCCGCTCATTCCTTGATTAGGTACTTCAAAGCTTAAACAGAAAACCCATAAACCATTACAAAAACCAACAAATGACATAAATTCCATACGCATAGTAAAACAAAGTACCAAATTCCGAAACCAAAGCAAGATCACCCACGAAACAACCCATCTCTTTAATTTCAAGAACTTTAAACAGTCCAACAACTACACTCAAAATCAAACAGAACACTCTCCAAGAAGCCATAAGAAGATCAGGAATTTCAAAACTCAACAAGAAATTCTACAAAACACCCATGTAAAAGAAACAAAAAAATAATTCAAGAACTCACGATACCCTTTAAACTACACTAGAAAAATTCAAAACGAAGACTCGAGAACCCATCAACCGAAAACAACTCTTTGAAATGCCAATAACCTCTCCCCATCAAAAACCTTCCAAAACAATCCCAAAAATTTCTAACGCAACAACCCTCAATTCAGTCTTTCTAAATTCAAACCCAGCCTTTCAAGAACTCAAAAGGTCCCGACAATTTCTAAAGCAATAACCATCAATTCAATCTTTCTAAATTCAAATCCGCCTTTTTTTCTAAATTCAAGAACTCACAGAATCCCCAAGACCATTACAAAAATTAAAAAACACGAAATAATTCCAAATTCAATCTTTAAACATCACAAAACAAAACCCACATACCCTTGAGCCCTCAAAAGCCGTCTCTGTTGTTGAGTCCCACAAATCCCTAACAAAGACAACAAACTAGCTCTCTTAATTCTCAAAGGCTGTCCTTTCTTTAACCCATCAAGTGCAAAATTAACCTCGTCAACATGCTCCATCATTTCCCCAAATTCTTGAGCCTCCATTAACGTCGTCGAGCTAGTCAAAAGATTAGAATTCCCAATACCGTTTCTCTCAGATTTTGACTTACTACGCCTCGGCTTCTTCGATTTTCTTGGGACGACGCCGTTAGGGATGGGATTGTCGTCGAAATTGTAGGGATCGAGATCGAGAGAATAAGAGGTGGATTCTTGAGAAGAGAAAGGGAAGTTATGGCTGAAGAAATCTTGATTAGATTGGGTAGTTTCTTGAGAGAGAGAAAAGGAGTCGCTGAAGGAGTAATTATGGTCAGCTACGTCGTCGTCTAATGAATCTGAATAGGTACTCGTTAGGCTTCCTCCGTCTCTGTTTCGCCGACCGTACGTTCTAACGATCATGCTTTTTTGAATTTCCCGTTTGCTTAACTCAGGTGAGGAGGGGGAGGGGGAGAGAGGAGGGTAAGTTTGGCATAGAGATGGAAAGACGAGGGCTTTTCGGGGGAAAATTTTGAATTTCTCTTTCTTTCTGCTGGGGTTGCGAGCTCGAGAAACGAGAAAGGAGGGGGGGGGGTTAGGGCAATCAGACAGACGGAGAGAGGGTCGTTAGTTGATTATCCAGCAGCAAGATCTAGAAATATAGTCTATAGTTTAAAGTTTGTTTTAGTCCCTAGAGATTCAGTGATGTTTCAATTTGAATCATGTAGTTTAATGTTTATTATTTCAAAAAGATCACAACAGTACATTTGCGTGGGAGAACATAATCACAGCGAAGTTGGGCATGGGGGACAGATGGGGATATGGCATTAAGCCTTCTCACAGTCCGATTATGTAGCATTTTTGTGTATATAAATTATTTTTGTTGGATTAATGAATAATTTTGAAATAGATTTACTATTGAATTGAATTCTATGTATGTGAGTATTTGACAAAATAACAAAAGAACCTTCACGGCTCAAAACTTAGCTGTTGAAATTGGGTCAACCAAGTCTAGTGTTATTAGTACGTGTTTGGTATTGTGGTGAAGGGTTTTTTTAAATGTTTATTTGTTTGAAAATACATCAAAATAATTTATTTTTTTAGATTTTTTTTACTTTAACACATCAAAATTATCAAAAAACACTAAAGAAAATATTAATTTAATATTTTTTCAAGGTCACGTACTTTTAAAAATCACTCAAAAGTGGAAGCTACTGCATTCTCAAACGTGGACTAAATGCCTAGTCAAACAGTTTGAGCAAAGAAAGAAACTCAACCAAACAAAGGGGGGAGGAGACAAGAAAAGGAGAAGTGGAAGAAAAAAGGCATAACCAGGTATCATAGCACAATCAAGCCCAACAATTAACAACCTAGTCAAATAAGGATGAGAAAAAAAGAAAGAGAAAGAAAGAGAGTCCAGCCAAGGCCTAATCAAACAATCCTAATCAGCCCACTTGAGGAAGAAGAGAAAAGCAAGAAGAAAGGGAAGAAAAGAAAAAAAAAAGAAGGAAAATGGCAATCAAGCAACACTTGGGACCAACACTAACCAACCTAACAAGAGAGAAGGAAATAAAAGAAAGGAGAAAGGGAAGAGAAAGGCCCAGCTGCGCAGCACTTGGGCATAACACTAAGCATCCCAACAAAAGAGGAAAGGAAGAAAAGAAAGAAAAAAAAATGAGAAAAAAAGGGAAAACCCTAACTAGGCAACACTTAAACCTAACACTAAATAACCCAATTAGAGTAGAAGGAAAGAAAAGAAAAAAAAAAGAAGAAGAAGGAAGAAAAAAGGAAGAAGAGAAGGAAAAGAGATAAGATAAAGCCTAATTTAGCTTAATAATGCTATAAAGCCCATATGCTCTTCGTTTTTTCTTTAATCAAAACAATAACTCTCATTTTTTAAATAGATATGGCACCCCAAACGATGTTTAGGCACATGCAACAACCCAACCAAATTCTTTATCATACAAGTTATCGATATGACATTCACTTGAATTTCTTGTCTTTCAAATTCTTTATGCGCTTACTTGAAAACCTTGTTTCACAAGTTAGCAAAATGAGCTTCTACATGAACAATTCATTATACAAACTAATTACATAATCATTCACAATAAACTCTATGATTACTCCTACGAGTAAGTCTGCACACCCTACTCCCCACAATTGAAATTCATGAGATTCATGTATAAAATATCAAGGTTCGCCATGTATTAAACCCAACACACGTCCTATATTTACAATCACTAAAACAAAACACTCTCCTACAATTTTTTTCCCTTTTTTACATTACATTTATCTTTGCACTTTACTAACTTAGGTATTGGGGGGTTCTCTATTCTATAAAGAGAGCTTGTTTTGTAAGAGTACGTAAATCACAACCAGCTCAACTTTAAAAAAAAATCAATGCTCATCAAATAGTTGTGGAAAGGCCTAAAATCATTTGAAGTTTTTCCAACTTTTTCGGTGTTGTTTATATCTTTTTCATGTATTGTGAACAATATATTAATATTCAATATTTTTATGAAAATAGTTTTACATTGCCTACCCATTTTAAATATTAAATTATAATTGCAAAAATATATATTTTTATCGATAAGAATGCCCACATTCAATGGTCACTTTTAAAAAGAATGAGTATAAGATATATTGTTGCCCTATTGTTTTTTACCATTTAGTGATTCAAACTTTTGCACATGTATAGGATATGGTCAATAAGGGTTTTTTTTAATCTTCTTTGGTTTTTTTAGTTTGAAACTCTAGATAGATATGTAGTGAATATTTAAAAAAAAAAACAATAGATTGTATTTATTAAAAGAACATGCATTTAAAATTATCTAAAAAAACATAATTTATTATTAATTAATATAGATTTGTTTGAAAATACACTTAATGTTTAATAAAAAAAATCAATTTGCAGATTTAGCTTTTATCAACTATCTAATGTCTAAAGACTATATTGAAACCGAAACTTTTCTTATCCAACTTGAATTAGGGGCGGAACTAAACCATATCTTGGGCCACGACACCCTAAGATTTTATAAAATATTAATTTTTGTCCTAAAAGTTGTAAGACTTTTAAATATATCCTTGAAAAAGTCAATTATATATTTGACTAGACTAGAGTGATGCTAAATAAAGCTTTTCATTGGATTTTGTATCATTATTTCATCAACTAGAAGGTATGTGATTATTGGTATTGACTTGAATCATAAAGAATTTAAAAGAAAAAAAGATTAGTGCGATGAAATATAACAATTTGAGCTAGTAATATAAGATTTGGTCATTTAAAGAGTATAACATGTAAGAGACTCGAAGACTTGGGCCACGCTCGTGTTGTTCAATAAAAGCTATTTCTAATGGATTAATGTAATCGTATAAAAATGTTCATTCTACTTATATTTTGAAACATTTATGTCACCAAATTTTGCAACTTTTTAAAAGTCAAGCAAGCAGTAATCCGAGAAAGAGAATGGAATAAGAGGAGGATAACTAGAGGCACAAATGTTGGTTTGGAATCGCAACACATTGATAATATTATACGTTGCATTTCTCTTTGTTAAATCATGTTTATTTTTCTTTTATTGTTCTCTCTTTTTTATCTTTTTAATTCTAAAATCTTTATGATGAAGTTACGAAGACTTCACACAGAAATGAACTTTCTAGGTTATGTCTTGGGGGCTAGTTTAAACGTGGGGTTTATTTTTTAAACACAATGTTTCCTCAAAACTAAGTTTTATATGGGAATAAAGAACACTCTAATACTTAAGTTAATAAATATAAAGGTTGAAAATATAATGAAGTTGTATGAAGTATTTTTATATAAAGCTTGTTGAATTGCGTTGAATGATAGTTAATTGCCCTTAAATGGGTGAAATATAACTTAACTTGCTTGCCTGGTGACCAAAGCATTTATAGACCCATGTCATGTCTGCTTACCTCATGAAGTGTGGAGAGTAGTGTTGCAAGTACCTCAGTGTGTGTGGAGAATTTGGTGATTGTTGGTGGAGATTGTGGTGCTTGCTTGATTGGGAATTTGGTGATTGTTGGTGCTAGAAACAATCATTCATATAGAAATGTAGTGCATGCTTTGCGTAAACAATGTGTGCTGTATAGAAAATTTATCTATTGCATATTATTGGGAACTAAAAAATGCATAGAGGTGTGTGTCAGGGTAGGGATAACCTGACTTGGTAAGGAAGAAAAAAGAGAAAAAGGAAAAGAGATAAAGAGAGAGAAGACCAATCATTTGAGCTAACTTAAATGGCTAGAAGGTAATTGTCTAGTGCCTGTAATACAAGCGCTAGACGAATGAGCTGCCTTATGTATTTTGATAACATGTGTGGCTTACTCTGGCTTTGTATGGTGGCTTTCCTTTATATTTGTAGATTTGCCTCTTTGATATCTTTCTAATAGTATTAGGGTATCATAATCGAAGCTCTAGTGCATCTCTAATGTCCCTTTCTTTCTTTCTTTCTTTCCTTTTCTTCTCCATTTTCTTTATCCTGCTTTGATTATTATGTATCCCATTTTTTTCTTCTCTACCATTAGATCTTACTCTTTTCTCTTGGTCATTTGATCTGATTACCAACCTAGTTGTTAGATATTCTTGTTTCTTCTTTAGTCATTGGATATGTATACAAGTTTTGATTGATTATGAAAAAATATTCATTTTTTTAAGAGACTGCATATTTAGGGGAGAGGGATTACTGTGTCTCAACCTAGCCATTTAGGCTAAGCTCAAATAGATAATAATTTATTTTTCTTCTTTTTTATATGCTATCACTTTAGACCACTTTTTTCCCTTCAAATACCCGAATAATCCATTCTTGTGACATATATTGCATATTAATAATCCTTTCAATTTTGTTTATTCCATGACAACAAAAATCTTACTCTTATTGATGTGCTTCTCTTTTTCCTTTGGTTAAATTTATTTGTGTCGTTACAATAAGTTCTAACATGCATTTCTTTGTATAAATTGTAACATAATAAAAATAACAACAACAACAACAACTCAACATTACTAAAAAATAAGTGATTTGCGATCATAAAATTAGTCATAAATTCAAAGTTTTTGAAAATTTTGGTGAGACTCTAAAACCATAAAATTTATTAAAAATAAATAAATAAAAAATGTACTTCATCGTAAATAAAAATAAAAACAATAAATTCTAATAACAAATGATTAATTTTTTAAAACAAAAATATTATTAGCTAATAATAATAATTATCATCACAATTTTAAAAGAAATTGTCAATATTAATTACAACCATCATCTTTTTTAATTTAAATAACATAAACAAAATCTTTAAATTAGGTTTTAGTTGATCCATTTTAGTGAGAACTAGATTAATGGCATGCGTTGTGCCGTGGCAAGGCTAATTTTTGTTTTAATGTAAAAAAAAAATACTCATGTGATGCTAGAGTTTAAAAAAACAAGAAAAATCCAAGATTCAGGTTATTAACTATACTAGGTTCACTAAGCACAATTAATTTAATAAAAAAAAATTAAAAAAAATGCAATGACAGTAAATAAACGAACTAAAAAAAGACAATGATTAATTGTAAAAAAAAATGAATGCTTGACAATATTATAAGAAACAATCCTTACAATATTCTTAAAAGGTCTACATGATCTTATTTAATAACAAATAAAAAATAAAATGAGAACGAAATAACCCTATAAAAAGTAAAGTAAAAAAAAATAAAGCTTAATTCTTAACAAATCAAATGTTGAAGAAAAAAATTAAAAAAAAATCAATTTTTAAAAAGGTTATAAAAACTTGACCTGAAGTAGTCAGTTAGGTTCGTGATCTGGTTGTGAAACCGAGATAACCTAGTAAAAATCAAATTGAATAAAACTATGAAGCTCAATTCTCAAATGAACACAATGCTAAACAACAAAACTTAAAAAAAAAAATTAAAAAAACAACTTGAGTCAACTTAGGTTAATCGCCAAAACCGCGATTCAAGACCTGAAATCTGAATAACCCCATAGAAATTAAATTGAAAAAAAAATCATGAAGTCAATTTTTTATCAAACCCAATCCCTAACAGACCCAATATTGAAGGTTAAAACTGAAAAAAGATCAATTGTAAGAAAGGACCTAAAAAAGATCGAAGTTAACTCGAGTTAACCTTCCAAACCTGTGACCTGGATCATGAGATCGAGATTACTCCATAGAAGGTAAACCCAAAAAAATCATGAAGCCAAATTCTCAATCAACAAAATACTGAGGGATAAGATTAAGAAAAAAAATCAATAAAAAAGCGACCCAAAACAAAAGAAATAACAATGAAAAGAATGAGAGCCAAATTTGATATAAAATTAAAATGAAACCAAATATCAAGGAATGCAATTGAAAAAAAAAACAATTAAGAAAATGCTTCAAAATAAAAGAAATAGCAATCAATATAATAAAGATCAAATTTAATATATAAATCAAATAAAACAAAAGATTGAGGAATGACATAAAGAAAAATCAAATAAAAAAGGATTCAAAGCTAAACAAATAGCAATCAAAATATTGAGGATCAATTTTGATACAAAAACAAAAGAACATGACACCTTTTAAACTTGGCAAGGTTGGCCCGAATCTCGAGGAAAAGATAGAGAAAAAAAGGGTCGTTGAAACCAAACCACCACCCCTCCACTGCCATGTGTCGCTTCCAACACCGCCGTGAAAATATATGTTTAGCTGCTGGGAGATTCCTCATATGCTGCCTAAATGCTCTAAGAGTTAAGGTATGAAAGCTTGGAGGGTAGAAAAATCTGACCTTTTACCTAAATGGTTCAAATGGTATTTATAATCCTTAAACCTTGTCGTTTTGATGGAGTGGAGAGACTAAAAAGTCATTTTCTTTTGATGACATTAATAAGATGAAAATATGGTAGGCCATTGAGAGACCCAAATATATTGAGTTTAGTAATTTGGCAAACTCACGTTGACTTAGGCTCGGTATATTGCTGAACCCAAGTAAATTAGGTTTAACAACTTGCCACACCCACGAAGCCTTGGGTTCAACACATGGCTAGACCCAAGTATATTAGGTCTGATAACTTGTCAGATCTATGATGCATTGGGCTTGGCGTATGGCTGAACTCAGGTATATTAGGTTTAACAATTTGTTGAACCTAGGATGCCTTGGACTCAACATATGACTGAACCCAAATATGTTGAGTTTGACAACTTACCAAACCCATGTTGACTTGGGTTCAGCATATGGTTGAACCTCAATATATTAGGTTTGACAACTTGCAAGACCCACACCACCTTCGGCTCAACACATGGCTAAACCCAAGTATATTGGGTTCTACCAATTTGTCAGACTCATGTTAATTTGAGCTCAACATATAACTGAGCTCAAATATATTATGTTTTAAACTCTTTCAAAGCATCAAAATATTGAGCCAAAAATTCAACTCATCAATAACATTTTATATACTGAGTCAAGAATTCATGAACTTAATTAACGAAAAAAGTATGAAATATTATAGGTTTATCATTTATGATTGATTTTTATCCATTATAAGTGAAATATTACAAGTTTACCACCAGTCTTATCTTTTCTTTCCTTTCTCATTCTACATGGAAGAAAAAAGAAAGAAAAAAAGCTATTTCTTGCTTTTCATTTGAGGGTTTTGTTTCACATCCTCTCTCTCTCTCTCTCTATATGAGTCTGTTTGAGAGTGTGATTGTAGTTGCTTTTTAAAGTATTTTTCATTCATAAATGTATCAAAATAATATTTTATTATTATTTTTTAAAAATTATTTTTGATATTAACGCATCAAAATAATCTAAAAACACTAAAAAAAATTAATTTAAAGCAAAGAAAAAGATAAAAAAATCTACAAAAGTGATATATATAGATTCAAGGTAAATTGATGAACAAAACAAGAATGATTAATCAAAAGGCATGGACAACAAAAATCAAACTTTAATTTGTCATCTAGTTATTCAATGGAGTGTATAT
>Ga0307509_10006150_pt1 | contig 16276 bp, 16 predicted proteins | sample 10_EM_MG_FD_202245 | JGI IMG/M metagenome (GOLD analysis project Ga0307509, IMG submission 202245) | Populus trichocarpa ectomycorrhiza microbial communities from riparian zone in the Pacific Northwest, United States - 10_EM | ecosystem: Host-associated > Plants > Roots > Unclassified | place... | reverse complement strand
CCTCTAACTATCAGATTCTACAATGCAATGGTGTGTTGGTGGTGGTAAATTTTCATACTTTTCTAAAAGTCAAAATACTGACCCATTACTAGGGGTTGACCCATAACTAGGTACAATACGTTAACTATTATAAGTAAATTTACAAACATCTATTATCCGCGGCACACACCATGAAACAATCTTCCAGTGGAAAAAACCGGCGCTTTTAGTAGGGTAGTGATAATATCACGGGTAACCACCTACGCTACCGGTAATCATCCCCTGCCATAAGTTCCGGAAACGATCATCACGTATCCCAGACAAAATATCCTCGTGTCTTCCAAATCCCATACCAGCCTACATCACTGTTACCCTCTTATGTTTACTCCCGCCTTCTGTTACATAGGTTTCCCTCCGTAGTCATCTTCATTTTTTATCCTTCTTGCCCTTGACACTAACGGGGAATATCCTCACGCTTCTCACAATTCCTCTCACGCCTGAATCGAGTGATATTTCTAGCAAGTACCCAGAGACAGGGACCAAGGAAATATACAGTAAAATATCTATGCGATCCGAGCATCCATACTAACTAGGCCCTAATGGTATAATGTACTTAGGGTAGGGGACGAGTACTGTACTGGTTCAGTGCACTACGCTGTGCCGAACACAAAGCACCTCTCATCCTAGCGTGTCAATCTCTCCATGCGAACCAAACAAAGTCTCAAAAAAACACTTCTCAATAATAAAGTGGCAAGACCAATTACTAAACATGAAGAAGAAGAAAGAGGAAAACGATTGAATTTTCCGTAAAGTAAAAAAAGAAAAAATACTCTATCGTCAAGACCACCTAAGTTAATCCCCAATCCCCCCCCAAAACTTGGACAATAACGCCCCCAGCCTTCACCTGATCCCCCGTCTGCCTTTCATGAAATGCACTAAACCCCCTCGTACTCGCCAATCTGCCCCCGAACAGCAATCCGATGTCCCCGATCCAAAAACCTCGTCCTAAAATGACCCAACATGACACAAGCAAAGCTCAATCCCGAACCCCGCAACCTCATCCCTCAATGCCTCAGTAACAACCCTGAGCGCAGCCTTACTTGCGCAATAATATCTCGTGGCGGGTGTGCGCCCCGGAGAGCACCAATGTCCGCGACATTGGCAATGATCCCTGCTCTGCGAGCACGGAAACGTTGGAGTAGGGCTCGCGCTAGGTTTGTCGGACCGGAGAAGCTGGTTTTGTACAAATACTGCGGTTCTTGCTCGTTTGTTTCTTTCACCGAGCCTTCGAGGAGGTAGCCTGCTACGCTTACTAGTACATCTATGGTTTCGTGCTGGCGGAGAGCTTCGGCTACGGTGAATGCGATTTCGGGGTATGTGGATGTTAAGTCTAATTTTAGGGTGGTGACCCCTCGATTTGGGATGTCGGAGAGTCGGGTTCCCGGGGTTCGACTGGTGCGTATAACGGTGTCGCCGCGGGAGAGAGCCGCTAGGGACACTTCCCCGCCTCCGACTGACTATGCCTGTTATCAACCACCTTTTTTTTGGCATTCTTTAGTGTTTTCTGGCCTATCGGTATAAATAACCGGAGGATAGTAATGATAATGGATGGATGGGTTAGATGGGAGTTGAGGGGATAAGATATACAGAGAATTGATAAAATTAGGAGGCAGAGAAAAGCAGGGAGTAGCGCAGCATAATCACTGGCCCTATCTCACCATCCCCCTTCTTCCCTCTATTAACTAGAATTTGAATTTTTCACCATTAATTCCACACGTCAATATTCTTCCATAAAGCTAAACTGCAGCCATATGCCTTACCGTTTTGTCGACCCCCGTAAGTAGAGTAACCCCCCCGTTGAATATCTATACTTCACGTTATTGAGTACCGGCTTACAAAAGTGAATGCTTCGGCTTTGCCGGTGCTGCTATGTAGACCTACATGCAATATATCCCACAGTAGTAGTATTTTCCCTGCTATTCCGCACACAATTCACGCCCGGTTGAAATCCCCTATTCTTGGTGGGTGGGTCGGAATGTAAGTATGCATAATACTCGAGTACTTGGGGTGACAATAAGTGTCTGGAACCGGCACCAACAGCAGGCCTGCACCAGTAGACCAATCACCAGAATAAAAAACAGCAAAATCATTCAACTCAGCACTTTTTCACTAAGGAACCAGTGTTCCGAACCGTCCGGGTGCCCCACTGGGACGGCGGGGATAATGCCAAGAGGACGGGACGGGACACGACAGGACGGGACCGCTAGCCGTGGTCCGGTCCAGGGAGAAGCACCAAGGGGACTGCCGGGCTAGGTTGGGACCGCCGGGCCCTACACGCTAGGCCTTCTAACTATAGTGAGACACATGTTACGGCAGCTGTTTATGCAGACGGCAGGGGAGATAGGAGGATGGCCGGGATTGTGCGGGGGAATAGGGGGTATCATAAGACGGTAGGGTGTAGGCGAGGACTGCGGGGGAGGGACACAGACGGTAGGTATTTGGAAAGACGGCCGGCCACGTGTCGACAAAAATGAAGGGGACGCCGGGAATGGGTAATGACGGTCGGGGGTGGGTGACAACGGCTGGGGCTGAGTAATGACGGCCGGGGACGGCAGACAAAGTATGAGTGATAAATGGTGATGTCCTGTAACCGAGATAATAAATAATATTCCCGCAAAAAAGAGAAGAAGGTTAAATAGATTATCAAGTGCTGCGAGCAGTGATATAAGACTGAATATATCATTCCGCTTCGGGCCTTATCTTTCTTCGAATACTTCTCTAAGCTCTTTGCCTTAACTCTAGCGGTGATGTCGCAACAAAGCCAGACAATAGATGCAACCGAAGTTGACTTGCAACCCAATACGTAGATCTTCCGGGTGAGTTGCCGGGAAACTCAATTGCTCTCTTGCGCTCCCTATTACTTGCGCTCCTCAGTACAACATCCTACTACTGGTGTTATTATACCATCAGTATGCTTTCATGCTTATTAGTTTACACATATGCAACATGAGTTACCAGATCATAAACCATGAGCGAGATGAAATCATGAACTTGAAGTTTCTAAACATACAAGCAGAAGAGATCCAAACAGCAAAACGCCACAGGGTCCTACCTCCAGGACGGACGGACTGGACCGTTCGGAACACTGCAAGGAACTCCTTTGTCATTTTTTTCGGTATCTTTAAACTCGTTTTTTGTGCTATTGACCTGGCAACCCGTGGTCGCCCTTCCCGGGCACTTATCTCACACCAAGTATGTAGGCAGGTATCAGTCATTGAGAAATCATTACATCGGGCACAGAAAGTCAGGGAGGCCATCCCAACCACATATACCCACCAACTAAATATCACGACCCGCGTCACAACAGCTATAGACAATTGCAAGAAACCGGACGTCGGTGGATCGGAATTAGACGCTAATCTCTAATGTGACTGGGTGATACTTGATGATGAAAATCGGCGGTAGCTAGGGTGTCGACTCTGCCAAGGTGGAGGCGCAGGGAAGGGGCTTTGACCAGTGGTGACCTGGATAAACGCAAGGCACCAGATCGAGCCCCCTAAAGATAAGAGCCGATATGATGTAGCGTTCTCCAGCATTCGCTCACAGCATACTAGGTTGGGGTGTTCGCGGGAGAATAAAAATGTCAAGAAACCATCCGTGCGGGACCGAGGCGGCCACGAATGAGAGATAGGGGTTAGCAAGAAAATTGGAGTGGAAATTTCTAAGCACTAGATTCCATCAAGGGCGGGCCTGTTCTGGGTTCTGAACCACCTTCAGTGCTGTTTGGAAGAAAACGAGTGATGCGTTATGATTATCGGTAAGGAAGCCAACAAGGGCTATCTCGTTAAGATTCTTGTGCGCTCGGAACAAACTATGTGACAAGCAAAAAAAGGTGGAACAATCTTAGCATAGTTTCTAGACTCTGAGTGAGTGTGGACTGCCCCTGTTTCCGAGGTGTTGGGTCGGTGGACGATATTGGCTGGGTAGAGGTTCAGCAGGAATCCTTCCCTACATTATAGCTCATCCAAGCGATAAACTTTCCTGGCTTTGCTTGATAACCCGGGCTTGCGACCTGGAAGAACCGGCCCTCCAAACTCTAGGTTTCCCAACCCTACCCAATTCACTCCCGGCCCAAATACAGTGTACCCAGTTATAAGACTCAACCATAGCTCGAACGGGCTCTACCGGCCCCATATTGGTGTGATACCGAGCCCAGAATTCTCCTGATAACATCTGTCAATGATCATAAGGCAATACTGCACCAGGAGCAGGAGGCCGCCCTTCCCGATGCTCAGTGACCCTGGGCATGCCGCTTAGCGGTCTTGGACATAAGACTAAGACTTAACATCAGCTCCAGGGTAACCCAAGCAGTACTTATGACAAAGCGAGAGCCTTTGAAATGTCTGTATCCATCTACAAGTGCTGGGGGAGATGTTTTCGCTCAAATGGGGATTATTTTGCGGGCTAACCTGAATCAACTGTTGAATGGGTGCCAAGAGGGTATTATACTTGTAAACAAAGTATTGTCGATAATTCTGGCTAGTATTCCCAACGGTCCGGGGCCCCCGTAGAGCCCTGGGCGGGGCGTGAAGCAAAATGCTGTCCGTTCTCGTCCTGGGAACATCAATACGGTGGCCATTGCTAAGGACGGCGAACCCTAAGATGTAAGACAAATTAGCGTGGGAAACTATGGCGGACTGCGGTGGACTGCAGGGAAAAGTTTTCTGTCGTTCAATAATTTCACTTGCCAAGCAGAAGTAGAGATATGTGTAAAACGATAATAAGAGTTATTCTATTCTAGCCACTGGAGGGAATGGACTCGAATATGGATAGCGTCCCTCCCAATATCCCATGATTAACAGAAGTCAAAAATTAATCGGAAATATCGCAGACTGTGAAAAAAAACCGAGAAAGGTGAAGTCCCTCCCCATGATTTCTGATAGTCTCTCTTGCTCATATATATACTTGTTATAAAAAAAGCCTTTCACTCAATCCACTATGTGATACTGCAACCCAAGCATCCGTGATAACCTCTATCTTACGTGCTATCTATAAGAACTCACCACCGGATCGTGAGATCAAATGTTCCTACGTTGCCCTCAATTTTTCTACTCAGTTTCCCGCTCGACCATCACTAGCGGTGACGTCAATAAAAGTGGGAGCCATAAAAGATGTCAGCGTGAGCCAGGATATATTTTTTTCCTAGCACTTCCACCCCTCCACACTTATCAATATAGGAGTTATAATAACCTTCGAAATTTCCACTCATTCACAGCCAATCTCTCCGCTCATGTGAAGGGTAATGGAGGCACTGATGCTCGGAACAAAAGTTCTTTCCTTTTCCCTCGACTCCCCCCATTCCATGATATTCGGAATCATGTTTTTCCTAAAACGAGAGAAAAAAGATATTTTGAATTTGAAACGCTCTACCTCCGATTAAGCGCAACCTCTAGATTCCAATTAGCACTCTTTGTAGTTCTACTTCTATCCTCTAACCTATTCCGCAACCGACTCTTCTCCTAATCTATACAAAGAATTATATTTACACTCCCGCTACTAACCCTAACCCTCGAGATCACCAACCGAGGGAATATCGAGCACCGCGGGCTCTCACACCCAGTATCATAATTCGACAACGCCGTCACAAAGGCCCGATATCTGGCTGGAAAATAACCCTAGATTTAGTCCTAAAAGAGACTTTTTGATTAAAAAAAAAAACATGAGTGACTGGTAATGCAGGAGTGAAGCTGCCGAGGCCAAGAAGCATGATAACAGAGGAACGGGCAATAAAGTCCTAGATCCCGGGCCCAGCAATTAATTAGGAAGGAAGTTCTCCCCCCTCTAGGATCACAGCACTTGATCCCAAATGTCTATCATACACGGTGAGTTTTTTCTAGTTCCCGGGCCACAACGTGATTAGCGGGCTCTGAAATCGAATTATTGTCGGGCTAGATGTATCATGATCTTGCGTTTGGAATTATTCGTGTGCGCTCGGGAATTTCCCCAACAAGTGGGTATTAGCCACAAAGCCTCCTTGCGCTCGCTAGCTCTAGCCTCTCATCGCGCGCTTATTATCTAAATTTACATCGCTCTGAGACTGATTTCCTCTGTCACCAGTCTCCCATCACCGACAACGAGCGACACCCTCGGCTCCTCGTCTCACGGGATTTCATATCTTCTAGAGACCTATTTCTATCCACTTTTCTTCTAGTTGATCTCCCCGACCAAGCGTAGCACCTCCAGCTCCTCGTGTCACGGTATTTCATGCCTTTCTTCGGGAGATCTATTTCTATCCACTTTTCCTCTCGTTGATCTCCCCCAGTAACCCCGTGTGCGACCCTCAACGCCACATCACCGGCATCCTCCCTCTACCATCATTACTTCGCACAGTGACCGACCGAATGTCTCTCTCTGATACATGCACCACAGACCGCCACCCTCCCCTGCTCTAGTCTTCACCCCACCAGCTCCCTCCCCACCGAGCCGTACCCCCATTTGCACAGAAGGATCAAAAAAGAATTTCTCCTGTGGCTCTCTGAAACCAACGCAAATACCACAGGGTGGCCCGTGTCCAGGTGGGAAACTCCGCAACCCTCGGAACATTTATTGTACCGGAAAAAGGACGCTGACGAGAGATCCCCTCGGTAAAATCATATCCCCTATTACGGAACTGTCACCATCGTATTCGACTCTTCTGCAGCACAGACAGCACATTTGACGATTCTTGTCTTCGCAGTAGCCGCCCGGGCATGCGAGGCGAACAAGTTCTGAAACAGCTGTTTTTTTTTTGTTCTTAACCTACCGTAGCTCTATGTCATTCATATTGCTCGGACTCTTCGAGTAACTTACAGCCAGTCTCTCGCGTCTAACACTTTTTGCCATTAGAGCTGCTAAGGGCTGGCTAACGGATTTTAAACTCGCCTGCATGATGGCTTTAGAACCTCTTACTATATGCAGAAGCCAGAATCCTAGCCAAACATGACTTTTTTTTGGCTCCGGCTACCGGAGCCCCTACAGAACGAAAGGACCAAACTGATACAGCAGTTGAATCCATGTTGTGGAATCATCATGGGCACCAATGCAGAAAATGACTGATCACGCTTGACAGCTAAATAATGGTTTTAATTCGGGTATCGATGAGCGCAGCCACGGCTGCGGGGAAAACTTGTGATAACCCGGGGGATTCGAGATAATCCCGCATTCTTCCTATTTCGTGGCCATCGAATAATCAGATTCCAGAAGCGATAAAGGTTCCCGATCCCAAGGTTTTCCAAGCCCTTTGCCCCTCAATTGATAGCAATTTCCAGCGACCACTATGCTGGCTCCTACGAACGTTATTTCCGTGCGCAGTAAGCGTCCCCCGTTCTTAACAACTGATAATCCGGTTGCGGGATCGAGTTCCATTACCGTACACGTAATATCCACCGAACCGGCAGAATAGGCCGCCATCCCAACCATCCCGCCCTACTCTCAACGGTCCTAGAATCTTTTCGACCAGGCGAGGGCGCGGAGAACCTACTCTTACCAACTCGGCTTGAACTAATGTACCCCCCTATGTAGGGCTGGGTTCTGAGATGGGAAAAACCGAAAAAGAAAAAACCCATCCCACATAGTAAGTATCCCTCTCTCCTTGCGGCCCATCTTTCAACAGTTAGCCATTCAACGCCTCCAATACGCCATACCAACCAGTTCCGCCACAGTTACCGGCAGGAGTCCCGCATCCCCCAACAGATATCTATAGTCTCCCGCACAATCTTTTGTAGAAGCAGATAGCCGACTAGAGTCACCTCCAGTCCAGCCAGCTTAGCTGTGATAGGGGTCTCGATTCTTTGGGCAGTCACCCTTGACGAAAACTAACGTCCTCCGAAATTTCAGGACTAGATGGACTATAATCTTGGTTTCCTGTCCAGTCAAATTCCCTTACCAGTCCCCGAAGCGGAAGTCAGGGCCCTAGCATGGTAGGGACACCGCACCTATGGCGTCCACTTGACAAAACAGAAAGTGCAGATTGCTTCTAAGACCTGAATGCCACCCCAACCATTTTCAACAATCATATTAATGCCCGTTATGAAAAAGGCGGCAGCAGCCCAAGTGAGTCAACCCCTAGGATTATTCTGCAGTAAATAGTGGTGATAGTGAAGACAAAAAGAAAAAATAAAGCACAGAATCCCACCCCGAGTGGTAATTCGGAGTGCGTTGTGGGCCCGAGGACAAATCCGCAGCTCTCTTGCTTCGGCCTGTATTTAGAAGTCGACAGCCCTCACGCTCGGTTTCAGGCCCGTCCCTCACTTGTGGATAAAGGCTCGAGCGATCTAAATCTCTACAAGCATTCGCCCTACTGTAGGAAAGGGATTCTTCTCAGCCCATAGAAGAACACAACACCAACCCTCGTTCCCTCAGGCACATGCGAGTTGATGTGTACGAGTACAGTACTGTACGTCTCCAGGCCTCGTACTCGTGTCAATCCAGGAAGGATATCCATCTCTGCACTACTCGAATGTAAGGAGTCAACACAACGCCCCCTTGCTAATCGTATCACCTACCCACCAGGTCAAACCAGGCCGAACGACCACTCACACACCCCTGCACCCGGCTAGAAGCACACAATCTGCCCCTCATTCGCTGAATGACCCTTGTACCGTTCCAACTTCCCACGGCCTTGCCGAGGGGAGAATTGTTGATGACTTAAACTTCCATACGCTGAAGGGTAGGTGATTGCTCTGTGGAGGTAGAGCTCTTAAGTTTGATATATTTTGCTAGCAAGGATGTTTGGCCAGCAGGGGTAAGAGTAGGGAATTGAGTATGATGACTACCTAATTAGGTATGCTGGCTTCCCAGTTCTCCACACCCTCTGTTAAAAAAATATACAAGCCACCTCCATATATCACAATATCAATCCGAAGCTTACGCCTGACCCCTCCTCTTCGAGGCGGGATGGTGAGGATAGGTTAGCCTGCTCCCGTAAAGCAGTGGAGTGGCTACAAAAGCAACTCCACCCCGACCCCGCCCGACATCTATCGAACGGCGTTTCAACAAAATTTGTTTAGTTAGCGCCCTCTTGACATCCCACCCCCCTCCCTTCCGCTTATTTCGAGCTCTGTGTAAACTTGATACACCATGGCAGAGCAGTATTTCACAAATCCAGCCCTGTTGGTCGCCCGTAGGGCGCCACAACTGAAGAACTAACACAAGTTTCCCTCTATCAAGGGATGCTCCGGTAAGCGCTGGCATGCTGATAATAGAATTTTTTAGAAATCTTCTGCTCCGAACCTTATACCCACACCAGAATAAGACAACACCAAACCAAGAGACGGTACCCTAACCATCATGCAGTGGGTGCTCAGATCCCGAAATTTATCGCGCGTAGCCGTGCCACAGCAAAGCGTCACGAGCCAAATTGGGACCCCCATTCAACGTGCGCGTTTAATCCTCCCCGGATGCAAGCAGCTGACGGCACCGTATGCAGCGGGGAGCCCCTGCTTCTGCTGCGAACGAATTAGACGCGTTTACCGCTGGTCAGCCAGGTCGCAAACGTGTCTACTCGTGTTTACCGGACGAGGAAGAGGCCCAACGGCGTATTAGCCGCGAAACAGCCGAGATCCCACAGCGTTGAGGGATCCGCCCATCGAGGGTTGGATATAGCTCTACAAATGTAAGGGGTGTTGAGCCACGAAGCGTTGGACGAAACATGCACGCTCGTTAGCACTGTGGGGCCAATGGATCATACCCCCGACACCCTAGCCAATCACAACCTGACAATGGCCTTCACCTCCAATATGATATGATACGTGAAATTTTTTCGCGCATTGCCTATCTTTTTTCTTCCTTTCCTACCTAAAGTTACGGCGAAAAATAGAGTAAATTATATGGAACTCCACCCCCCAAAAGGAGTCATTCAGAAAACCCTTGCACTACAGCCTCGTCAACCAGAATCCATGAATATCCCCTGCAGACAACCGATCTCCAGGAAGAAAGAAGCCACTAATCTCCCCCGAATATGAACAGAACAGAACAGGTGCAGCCACGCCAAGGTAAGGGGCGCTGATGTAGCCGCTAGTCAAATTCGGAGCACACTGCACAGGAATTCACTTGACGGTCTCCATTCTGACCCCTAATCATATTTTTCCAGACTCGTGCACCAACGCATATCCTGCACTTTTCAGCCTAAATAAACACTTTCCTATTCGTTCCTTGGGTGATACAGGCTTACCCCCCCCCTCCATCCCCCGTGCAGGACGCCACCGGTTACACCACCGCCACCGTAAGATGATTTGCGGTGGCCCAACGAGAGCTTCTAGAAGCCTCCCCTTTGAAATGATCTTCAGCATTGACGGATCTCAACCGCTGGTAAGGTGTTATCGAGTGAGAAGCCGTGACTACTACCTCCGAGGATCACATAGCCCCAAACAATCTTGTATAAAGACCAACACCTACCGGGTGTGTGTGGCGCCCAGAAAAGAGGGGAATCCAGCATCTTTTTTTTTTGTTTCTTTCCAAAGGGGGGCAAGGGTTACGTATTTGCTCAACAGCATTACTGTGATTCCAACTTGGTAGATACACTAGATTCCAGTGTTGTATACCCTCTAAGCGAGGTAAGTGATGGCATACCCTTCCAAGCGATCCACACAACGTCACTCGCGCAACAAAAACGCCAACAGTAGCGTGGGAAAACCGCTCGCATAAGGGTGCGGGTGACGATAAGTAAACTAGCGCACAATAGTCGCTCGCCCAATTCTATCCTAAGCCCAAAGTAGGAAAGTTCAGCACCAACTCGTTGGTGTTTATGAGTTTTATATTTTCGCGGGTAATGCGGAGGTGCTGTGTGAGGGAATTCGCCAGCCAACCTAGAAGTATCCGCACCAACAACATACAGACCCCTCGGATTGATCAACGACCATTCTCGTCTGATGGCTAGTTCCGATTAACTTTGCCAACTGCCCAACCGAGTTCGCCTGTGCCCGACTTGGCCCTCGAGTATACGTGGGTATGGAAACTGGTGATCGGACAGACAGGTTTAGAAAATCTATGGGATGCATATATTTTCTAATCCCTGTCTGTCCGATCGTCCACGGTCATACCCGAATACGACTGGTGGGTTCCTCAGGGATCTGGAAATCTTGGCACGGTTTCGTAGAGCGGACGCGGGGATTTTTGATCTGGTGAAACACTTGGGAGCAGGGTAACTCCTCTGAAGAATTTTTACGCTTGGATGCTAAGATGAGGAGTTAATATTCTGCAGACGGTTTTTCCGTGTTGAAGGGTAGTGTGCGTGCTTCTCATCGTGACAGGAGGGGGACTCGGGCACCTGCGTCCTCGCTTGCATTTTGTTCAATATGGGAGACAATTGCCCCGGCGCCATTGAAAACTGATGTAAGATCGACAAGATCCTGATCTGCCCTCCGCCGCACACACACATGCTAAAGAGACCTGAAGGGCAGTCTGCAACCAACAGGACAAAAACTGGGGGGAGGGGGTCACGAACAGGGGTCGGTAACGGGTGTATGATTTGTTATCCTTCTCTGGAGAATTCCTTTTGGTACGACCGCTTTCCGTCCTGCCCTCTTTGAAGGGTACAGTATAGATGTCTCCTGGTAGCTGTGTCGTGCACGCATACACCATGGAATAACTCCGTGTACCCCAAATATGCCGATTTCTCAGTCATCATCATCAACATGTTAGCTGTGATCCCCCGGTTCCGCTGTGCCTGGTCGGTGATTTCTGAACACATATGGAGAGAGAGGAAATACCCGTTCCCGTAATTTTTGGCGGTCGTCGCTTGATGCGGAATCACGCTGTGACTGTCTGCGGGAATCTAGTTTAAGCTAATTGCAATCATCATCCCAACAGTGCTGGTGAATTCGCTACTGCAGCTGAGAATCGTGATAATTCCTCAGGAGGTGGTCTGCCGTGTCACGGGGTTGGTTGCAAAGCAGCTAAAACGCGAAGATCATGGCGCGGAATGGCATAACAACAATAACAAGAACAGCAACAACAGCAGCGACAATGACGACCACCACCGAGCCCATTCGTTCATTTCCCTGCGGGTTGGTAAGACACACGTCGCATGATCTCCTCACATCCAGGAGACCAACCGTATTCGGGTACTTGCTCGGAGTCAGTTCTCTCGAGCCTCCATCATCACATCAAACATCACACGGGTATTGTGTCTGCCGGCACTTTGGCGCAGATCAAGTCATTGTGAAACGGGTCTCAGATCTGGGTAGTTTTTTTTTTTCCTCCGTTGATCAGCACCATAACTTAGTCTGCCCCCGGATACAGGGTATGCGCATATTATAGGCTCCGGTAGAGGAAGCCCACATCTTTCATAGCAAGTATGATACCGTATTCCAGTCTAATCTACGGCAACCGAATAAGGGTAAAAATAAAAGGAAACAATCCCCGATTCCCTTCGATATGAACTTATTTGTCTCTTGCTTTTTTCTCGATTGCTTTTTCCTATGGTTTCACCTGGACAAAGTCTAGAACCCAACCGCCAACAGCCCCTTCCGATCTGGGCCGGTAACTCGCCAATCTAAAACAGGGCTTCCCGTGTGGATCACAGGTGATTTAACCCGGGTTATTGATTTAGGTTGTACAAGTACCTTGTACCCGCTGCGAGATTAGATCGTGAGCCACCGTCTCCGTGCAGCACAACAACCCCCCCGCAAAATTCAACCTTCGTGATGACCACACTAGCTACTGCAATAGCAACCACAACTATAGTAACTTTGAACACAAAGGCTTGTATATTCGTGTCCCCGCTCTCGGGAGGGATACAGGATCTAGTAATGTGGCCTTGGATTTTGACTATGGCGTTGACTAGAAGTTATTGCGAAATCCCGATGGTGGAGGGATGAGGTACTGTTGCGGATAAATTTCATCTTAGCTGCGCTTGGTATCTTTAGCTAAATTAGAGCTAGTTTGGGAGCCTCATAGGTCATGTATGATACGTTAGAAGGTTACTGGGGGGAGAGGCTTGGCGGACAGGGGGGAGTGAGTTTCCATGAGGGAGCCGTTTCGCCCACCATTCTTGCCTTTCCTTTTCTTCACACACAGCAGGATAACGCGCGACAACGGACAACGATTGTGAAGAAGGAACACAGCATAACTGTAACAATCCTACCCGGTTGTGGTTAATGATGTAACAGGTAACGAACTGCTTACGTGAATATCTTTAACTGTCTTATAGTTCTTGTTCAGATTTTTATCTTTATGTGATAAAGATGTGAGAGTATTCTTCTTTCCGAGATTATATTATAATCTCTGACTTCGTGCTTAGACTATCTTATAGTCTTCGTATCTCACCCTAATACCTTATTGAGGAGAGATGGAGAGGGACCTTGTCTTTACAAGGATCATCGTTGCTCTGACACTAAGAGCTCAGGTTGCTTGTATACAAGCGAGAAGTAGAGGTAAATAGTATATAGTAAGAAAGTACTTAGATGGTTGCGTTAAGAGCTCTAACTACTGTCACTTTTTTTTTCCTTCGTTTTTTTTTAAATCATATGCATTTGATAAGGTACAAGGACAGCATGCAGCTTAACGCTATGGCCAACAAAAACCTTTTCCTCCTTACCCCAGGAAACATCCAAACCCCCAGGTCCCTCTGGTATGAGACCAACTGCCCATCTCGCCTATTGCCCAACCAAATCCTACGAACATACTCGTACATACAAAGGAAGTAGAAAGGAAAGAAACAAGTAGGAAGGAGAGGAGAACCCTTACCAACATCCACGGCAGAAAGTATAAAAACAAAAGTAATAAATGAACCCCTAACAAAGGAAAACTAGGTCGGATAAATGACGCATATCAGCCTGAGCTAGAAAGTGAGAGTATTAACCTGCACGACGGAGCAGTGCCGGGGGATGGAGCGGTGCCGGGGGATGAAGCGGTGCCGAGGGATGAAGCGGTGCCCAATGGTAGAATAGGAATAGAGGATGGAGGGCACTCTGGGGGTCCCCTTTGGGGGTGCCAAAACAGCATTACCGACGGCCAGTGTTAGGCATACCGGGAGGCTTAGCCTTCCATTAGTGAATAAAGACCTATAGTTACCCTACCTTAGGATTCTGAGTTCAAAAGGACAAGCCAACACCCCCCTCCTGCAGCAGTGTTGGGACGGCGCTACATCGGCAGACACCGCCGTAGTTGCATCCCATCACCAAAGACATGGTCATTGGGACACTCCTCGTAACCCCGTATAGGTCGCGGCCATCCGTCCGACCGGATCCCGTTCGCAGGATATATGAGGGAAGACCTTTGGCGAGCTTATGCAAGTGGTTTGAGCCAGGTCGGTCGACATCGTATAAAGTGACTGAGAACTAAAGACAAGAGTCGCGAAGGTGGTCACTAGGTAACGGGACGCTTTTACGGACAATGGTTAAGCAACACATTCTATACTCCATGCTCTCGTGATGAAAGTCGCAGAAGTGAATGCTGTTGTTGGATGAGGAAGTTTGAGAAATCAAGCATACCTGCACTCACGCAAGTCAATAGTATCCGTCGGATGCTGACGGAACCATACGATAACGATATGACTATAGAGAGATAATGGCTATTGGTGCGATCATCGTGACAAGTCTATCTTATGCCTCACAGATGCCGGTTGCAGGATATACCTGCAATACTGAGAGGTTCGATAACAAAGCTGGCCCCTTTGTTGGTTTGATCATGGAGACCATTCTGCGTATGCAAATGGTAAGCGAGACTCCATGCCGACGAAGATGGATTGTAACCAATGGACTGATGTGTGGGAGCACTGTCAGGAAATTTCTTGGTGTTGCTATTTGGAAGTCGAAGTGAGATAACAGAATTGTCAAGGTCAAATGGTGTTCGCCCATTTTAGAACAAGCTGGAGTTTGTTAGTAGGTATTTAGTTAGTATGAGAACTAGATGTAGCCCGCGGCCACCCAGACGCGGCATATGGGTGTTGAGGTGCCTCCCGAGGTATTTGAACATCATCAAGCAATGGAGAAGAGATCTTATCAATATAAGTTGTTACATTAGAAAAATCTTTATCACTTTACCTACCTCTATTTTGAAACATTGAGCCTTCCTAGTTAATCTCCGTCTACGATTAAGATTATCGGCCTGAGTTATCTCACAAGACTTTGAGATAGGCTCCTGCCTAACAGCCAGAAGGACAGGTGTATCCGAGAGGGGTTTTTGTATAGCGTCCGAATGTCGGCCGTTGGTGAGCAGCAGTAGGGTGCAAGCTGGGTGGGGATTGGGCAGTAGGGTGCAAGCTAAGGGGGCAGTAAGCTGCCAGGTGAGGGGGTGGATATAGCTGTAACCGAGCAATAGGAGGAAGACCAAGGGAGGTGGATGTAGGAAGGACTAGTCCAAACACTTGAAACGACCGACTAGAGTGACCACGGCCAAGGCTTTTCCGAATGCAAAACGAAAACGAGGTCATCAAGTTACCAACTGGAGTGTTCCCTGACAGGACGCACGTAATCGAGACAGAAAGGTACTTTGCAAAGGGCTTGGAAAGCTCAGCGCTGACCGTGAGGGAAGGGAACGGAATGCCGACACTGCAAAACCTAAGCAAGGTGCAAAGGAAGAGCGGGGTAAGGGGGGGAGTACCGAACTTCATCAGCCGCAGACAATAATTAACGTAAACACCAACCCCATGATGGAAGGGGGATGTGCCCCTAAAGGGAAGAGGATAGTGGTAGCATTACTTCCCTAGGCAGAAGCCATCAAGGGGAAGGAGAGGGGCGAGGGTGGATATTACGATGATTTCGCTGATGTTGAGATTTCAATCGCCGGAGGTGGAGAGAAGATGGTTCGTGCTCTAACTACAGTGACTTTTTTTTTTTTTTTTTTTTTAAATCATATGCCTTTGTTTACGGTACAAAGACAGCATTCAGATTTAACGCTATGGCCAACAAAAACCGTACCCTCCTCACCCCAGGAAATATCCAAACCCATCAGCAAAAAAACGATTTACGTCCGGCGGACGCGACCCGCGTCCGGACGGATTGCGTCCGCCCTATGCGTCCCGTGCGCCCTGACCGTCCGCCGGATGTCTTTTCTCATCCCATGCGCCTGGTGCCTCCCAACGCCAGTATGCCCCCGCCCATGCACCCAGCGCGCTTGTTGCGGCCGCCCTCCGTCCCGACACCCCCCTCATCCTTCCCCTCTTCTACTGCTCTCGTCTGACGGCATCCGGCGTACCCATCCCCAATTCCCAGCACCCAGACCACCTGCCCCCTACCTTCTCCCTCTGGCGACCTAAATCCGCCCCGTGGCATCTGAAATCGTCCGGCTCCTTTCGACGCGGATGCCCTCGAGCCAC
>Ga0307509_10006148_pt1 | contig 16280 bp, 4 predicted proteins | sample 10_EM_MG_FD_202245 | JGI IMG/M metagenome (GOLD analysis project Ga0307509, IMG submission 202245) | Populus trichocarpa ectomycorrhiza microbial communities from riparian zone in the Pacific Northwest, United States - 10_EM | ecosystem: Host-associated > Plants > Roots > Unclassified | place... | reverse complement strand
TCCCTTTTTTATTAAATATTTAGCCTAAACTTATGCATGTTTCATAAAACAAAACACTTTATATTTTCCTTTAAATCTATTTTGATAACCATTAAAATTTCTCATTATACAACTAACTTCACATATTTCTTTATTACTCTTATCAACTTACAAAATTTAGAACATCATATGTTAACTAAGTTCATTCTATCTCATTTATGATTTCTCCTTACTTCCATTCTCAAGCATAATTGTTTCAACGCTAACACAACATACAAGTCCAACTAGTCAATTTATACACAATTTAATCCCTATTTTCTTCCTACCTATGGTCGATCCTTAGTAAGCAAATATTTCATGTTTAATTCTTCTATTTGTTACATTTGTTCTATCTCATTAATTCTTTTTTTCACACCACCAACCCACAATATTTATTTGATTTCCTACACATTAATATGTTAAATCCTCTTACTTTATCATAAACTTTCATTTCTTACCACATACAAAGTATACATTATTTCTATTTAGCTTAAAGCTTGTTCCTTTATAATTTAATCATACATAGACATTGAATAACCATACTTTTCTATAATGTTAACCCAATCTCCAAACCTTTATACATGTAAATCTTATTCCCCAACAAAGATTGTTTCTTAACACAATATCTTAACTTCTCATATTAGTTTCTAAATACCAACATCAAAAAATTAAGAAACATCTCTCATCTCCCATGTTTTCTTCATATGGTTACCCTACACCCTTCAAAAATCCATTGTTCCCATTCAAAATTTTACATCTATTTGTTGTTATCCTACCTATTATCATGCAAATAAACCTATATTCCTCAAAAACAATCATTCCCCCAAAATTTATCATGAATCCTAGAATTGTTAACAAGTAGAGGTTTCATCTTATTCACCAAAAACATAAATAATACACAATTAACTCACCTTACCCACAATATTTAGAAACCATTTATTGTGTTGTTTTGAAAGTTCTCTCCAATTCCTCCTCCCTCTTCACTTGGATGTTGATTTTTCTTCATCATTTGTTGTCAAACTCGTTATCTATAACCCCTTTTAAAAGGAAAGAGTTGCTTTCTTTTCATGAATTTTGCCTTTACACACACTTTCAAAGTCCCATGTTTTCAGAGAATCAACAAGTTTTTATGAAGAATAGTGAAGAATGAAGCTCTCCCTTTTGGTTTTTCTTCTCTACACATCGACCAACTCAATTAAAAGGGAGAAGGGTTGTTTACTTTTATTATTATTCCAAAACTACCACTGTTTTCTATAGAATTACAAAACTGTCACTCTTGTTATTTTGTTTGACCATTGGCACTCTTACAAGACATTTCCAAACTTCAATGGACTTGAAATTTTAACCCAATATATAAAAATATATCAAGAGGCTTATCATATAATCTCATCCCAATCTAATGGTCAGACTAAGATTTATGCTTGATATTGTAAAACTAGATAATTTATAATTTTTTGTTAAAAATCTGAATTTGCATACTATTTTATTTAATTAAATCATAAATATTTTCAAACTAATTCATTATGTAATTTTATCCTTGTTCATAATAAAAATCATCCTTTAAGATTTTCTCCTCTTTCGGTTAGAAACTACGTGATTGTACGTAAGGCTTATACCTGTTGTTAACATTATTTATGTGTAAAGTCATACATTAATTTATTTGGAATCCCCTTCTATTTTTATAAATGGTTTCACGCTAAATTTACAAAAATTATTCCATTATCATAATTATTTCGTCCAATCAGGAAGTTTACATGATTTATCACTAACTAACATCTCACGTAGTGATTTTTATCACTTTATTTCAACCAAAATTAAAATCAAATTACTAAGATTTTTTATCCTCATTTATAACAATCTTTTTCCTTAATTATCATTTCTCAATTGAAAATTATCATATCTAGCATTGGTTCACCAATGTTTTTGGATCGGGGGTTTACAATCAGATTCGCGACCTGAATCATGGACAGAACCATAACACGATAACTTGATTGGCTAGTTGTTGTTATGTTTTCCCTTCCCATATTCTCTCCTTTGTTAGGCCTTTATTAGGCTCGGGTGTGATGAAATTCGAGACTCAATTAAAAATGTATTATAGAATCATGGACTAAATTGAATGAAGTGGGAAAACAATATCTAACATGCGTAACACACGCATCAGGGTGTGAGAAGAGCCGTCATATTAGGGAGGTGAATATGGCATCATCCAAGCTCTAAAGATGGCCTTCCTTGATGACTTTAGAATTGTCTTGTAACAGTTCCGACTGTTATATTCTATAAACGCTAAAAGATCCTGACATATGCTTTTAATGTGAGGGTAAATTTTATATATATATGTCTTACAAACAAGATCAATAAAAACATGGCTCACAAATCATATAATAAAGTAAAAAAGAAAAAAGAGCATTAACATTTAATGAGAGAATTTAAACATAACATAAGTATATTTAAAGTTTCAAAAGGTTTAATTACAAGATAACTAAGGAGTTCTAATTCAAACAAAATTAGAGTTTACATAACTAGCATACTACATGCTGAGCTAAGATTTTTATATACATCAAAGTTTACACACAAAAAAAACATAGCATGATCTAGCTAATGCTATTATGCATAAGATAATTTTTTTTACATAAGCTTATCAAAGCAGAATCCTAAAATCTAATGAGCTCCCTGGGTGGTAGATGGACCTGTTATAAAAACAACTTAATAAGCATACAATTATATTGATAGTAGAGTTATAAATGATCATGTAAAGAATACAAATAAAGCACAAGTTTTCTATTAGTGTCCTAAGGATTCTAGTAACCAACTTATAATTTTCTTGGGAAACATTTAAAGACCAATTAAACATCATTTATTTATTCTTAATTTATTAATCTTATCTTCTTACATGAACCTAGTAACTTTATTTAATTTGTTTATTAGATCTTCAACTTCGCATGGTCCAACTGGATATTTTAAGGCAATTATACTTATCAAATTTTCTAGGTCATCCAAATATGGATACCCTTTACGAATCAAGCCTTATTGATCATTCCCAGGCGTTCCAACGTGGACGCCATTAGCGAAAGCTATCCTTATAATTCATTTCCCGGCAACCCTATCATGGATGCCATTAGCCGAAGCTAATCTTGTAATCCATTTCTCAGCATCCTTATCACGGATGCCATTAACCGAAGATAATCTTGTAAGTCATTTCTCGGCATCCTTATCACGAATGTCATTAGCTGAAACTAATCTTGTAATTCATTTCCCGGCATCCCTATCACGGATTCCATTAGCCGAAACTAATCTCATTAATACACCAGACTTTATTTATATTGAACATAATATTATTGTAATTGCATTCATCAAGGAGATTTTAAATTGCGTAAGAGTTAAGGAGAGGGAAACCACGCACTTGCTCTGCATGTCTCGTGACTTCCTCCAATAGAAGATCCAATGCTGGTCACTCCTCCTAATTCACAAAGAAGTATTTGGTCATGATTCCTTCAAGCTAAAAGTTATAGGCAATCCATATTCATTCATTATATATATACTACTTTCTATACATGTTGATTTCCTCATCGTAATGTACATATACATATCAAGTGTATTTCTTTAGAGTTAGTATATCACGTTCAAGTGTTCACATGACTCAGTTTTGCATTAACGAGATTTCAGTATCTATGACTTGGGTTTACGTCAACGAAATTCAGCATCTATTTTCGTCTAAACCTTTTTATATATTAGTTTTGAATGTTGACATATACATATCCCATAATTCGGAAGAATTAATTTCAACATGAATCATTAGCATGCCCAAAATCACTCATCTTCTGCACACATGTAAATTTGTCCATCAATTCACAACATGGTCAGCCTGTAATTTTTAGTCTCTAAATAGAATTCTAGAGCTTCAATTCAGGTAGTGAAATTTGTCCTGTTACAAACAGCTTGTCCACTCAATGGTATTTTACCTATATATGAAGTTCTATAATTCCAATTGAGGCAAGACTAGTGCCCAATGTTATCTAACTCATTTCTCTACAACTTTTATATAAAACGTTACGCAATTTCTATCATCTTCTATGTCTAACAATAGTTTTAAATTCTGAGAACCAAACTGTCCTGTTACGGACAGTTTGACCTCTTAATGATATTTTTCCCATATCTAGAGTTATACAACTCCAATTGAGGCAAGATTAGTGCCAAATGTTAGCTAACTCATTACTCTACATCTTTCATATAAAACATTACAGAAATTTCTATCATCTTCTATGTCAAACAGTAGTTTTAATTCTGAGAACCAAACTATCCCGACAGTTTGACCTCTTAATTGTATTTTGCCTATATCTAGAGTTATACAACTCCAATTAATGCAAGATCAGTGCCAAATGTTAGCTAACTCATTCCTCTACAACTTTCATATAAAACGTTACAGCAATTTCTATCATCTTCTATGTCCACTTTGTGTTGGGATTTCCATTACCAAACTGCCCAGACTTGAATTCATGAATTTAGACACTAATCAAATATTTCCTATGATCTTTTTAACATCATAGGATTCCATTATGTATAAACTCTATTAGGAACCAGCAATTGAAGTTTATTTTTATCAAGACATCAAATCTTTCTTCTTCTTCTTCTGTTTTTTTATTATTATTCTCATGACAACTTCAAACACCATCATAAAGCATATAAGTGCAAATCAAGAGATATGAAAAGAAGTTAAAAATGATTTCACTTACTGCACACTTCATTATCATTATATTAGTATAATATCATTGAAGACTCCCCCTCCCCTCATTTTTTTTTTCTTTTGGCCGAGTGATGGGGGTTTCTAACAACTCCCACCTTCATCAATCCTTAGTTAAAAATATTGTGTTCCTAGACTATTTATGCTCTAGAGTATGTATTTGCATTGATTTTCCATTTACCCTACTTAAATTCAAGCATCCTAAATCACTTCATTTTAGGCTTTCTTCTCATACAACCTAACACATCCCATAACAAGTTCCAAGGGTAAAGGATTACTCTTACCTCATGAATTTGGAAGAATTTTGAGGGAGTACTTGGGTGATATTATCCTCCTCCCTTTTGGTTTTCTTTCTTCTCTTTTGTTTTTTGTTTCAGCCGGTCACTCTCTCTTTCTCTACTTCAAATTCTTGATTTTTCACCTTACAATTATTCTTCTTTCACTCTTGCGCTTGGTAAAGGGAACATGTAGAGGATTTGTGGTTTGAAATTGAAATGGGGAAGGGTTGTTCTCTATGGTTTCCGCCAACTTTATGGAGAAGAAAAGTCTTTATCTTACTCTCTCACATGTATTTATACCCCTTCCTAATTGGGACTAGGCTTTGTTTGGCTATTGTCCTATTAATTCCTAGTATTTCTTCCACTATTTTTATACACTTTAATCCTCTATCTTGTAATTTTTCATTCCCACACTTTAATAGTTAGATTGACTTCCTAATTTATTTACTTATTCAAATATTTATTTTTTTCTGTAATTAATTTCAACTTGGGGTTTACATGTCTCATCGAGGTCTTACTTCCAAGGCAGCACATAACAGTTATTGATCTTCGGTATGGCTCAGGCAACCAATTCCTCTTCTCTTTCATTTTCTTATTTTTCCTCTCTTATCTCCTCGGATTTTGCATAAGTTAGATCGCTTCGCTTGATTCTGGATTAAGCATCGTGGAAAGGAAGGAGAACTCAGTCTTGGGCCCCTTTTGCGCCATATTTGAGAAAGAAAAGAGTGATTCTCTTTAGTTAGAAAGAAAAGACGCTTAACACTATACTTGTTTTCTTCAAGCGGTTCCAAAATACCTTGAAAGAATAAATACTTCATGAATTTCAAACTCCTATGGAAGCCTTATTCACTATTGATAGACTGTTCCTCCTTCAGCTTGATCAAAGTCTCGGTTTTTTAAGGATAGAAAAGGCTTTGATTTTTCCTAATTTACAATTATAGTCCCTCAAGTCTTAATCTCTTGGAAATGGAAAATCCAAATAAGTTTTTACAAAATCGAGTGTAACCCAACAACATGATGTTTTTTTTTTACTCTATGAGAAACTCACATCGAGCTAATTGGAACAAACCATCAAGAAAAATCTTGAATGAAATCAATATATGATGATCAAACTGGAAAAAAAAACTATATGAATGAAAAATAAAGGCATTATGTGAATCTATTACAGATGAAGAGCTACAACAATTGAAATAATGAGTTGCCAAGCTCCTTTAGTGTTTTTTAATATTCTTAATTCTTTAAAGAATCAATAAGAAGTTGGCTCATCTAATTTTATTTGTTTTATGTTTTTTTTCAAGAAACATTCAAGTTCGAGAATTAAGAAAAAAAACTTGAATATATGAAAAAATCACTTTGCATGATTTTTTGTTAAATTTCTCACTTGATTATTTTGTTACTCTAAATTAACAAAAACTAAAGCATGTAGGGAAAATACTATAGCATTTTTACTATTCATCCTCTCACAATTCACTGTGGATCATAATATCGCATTTATTTCAAAAATTTTATTTTGGTCCTTAAACTTTTATTTTCATCAATGGGCTATTTTAAGCCCAGATTTGAACCCAATTGCATGTTTTTGTAGAAAGAAAGATTGAATTGAAAGAAAAATGACTAAAGTGAAAAACACGGGTAACATAGATGGTAGCTTTAAAATTTGTTTGAAAAGTTCATTTTAGTCCCCTATCTTTTTTAGCAATTAGGTGACCAGTCCCTATAGTTTTTGAAAAATGAATTTAAGTACGAAACTTCATTTCCATCATTTTTTTTAGTCTTTTTTTTGGTGGAGGAGAGAGAGAAGGTCGTCGAATTTCGGCTTAGAAAGAGAAAATTATTGTTGACGACGAATTCAATCACCAAAACGATCGATTTTTATGTGAAATTGTTTAATATGATAAGGGGGGTCAAGACTAGGTGTTTTGTTTCCTTGAAAATGACTAAAAAATCACATATGAGCTCGAGAAGATTTTTTATTTTGATTTTATTATGAGTTTTGGGGCGGTGTTTTTGTGATTTTGGTGTAAAAAGGCTCTTATGATGTTTCCTATGTGTTTTGGGTCAAAAAATGGCTTCAAAATGAGTGTTTAGATGAAAAAACCATGAAATATGTTTTTCTGGTCACACTAATGGTCGGATTATGAGAGTTCAAGATGATGAGTCGTCTATTTTTTTGATAATTGTCGTCCGCCCTATTGAATTAAGAAAACAATAACGGCTCACGCATAGGTCTTTTCTTGATAGGCTAGGCGTTTGACCTGGTTTACTAGGCCTGTCAGCACCTGACCTCATTTCTTTTTTTTTTTTGTTTTTTAAATTTTGTTTTTTTTTCAATTAATACATTTTTTATATTTTTTAAAAAATAATTTTTTGATTTATGTTTTAGTTAATACCTCTTCTTTGTGATTTTGTTTTTGTCTTTTCTAAATAGCGATTATTTTTTAATTATATTGGGTGTGTTTAATTTTTTTAGAAGATTAGTATGATTCATTTGTAATTTTTTTATATTTTATATAGATTAAATATTTATTTTTTATAATATTTTTAGTATGTGCAACCTTGCATATTATTATTTTTCCTTTTATTTTATTCAATAAGTCATATGTGTGTGTTGATTTTTATTATAAATTGATTTTCGTAACAAATTCATTGAACACAACCAAGTAAATAATCCATGTTGCAATATTAAATATCTTGATCTACATTTATCTCTCAATTTTTTCAATTATATTTTTATATATCATTAATGAATTTTTTTTCATTTACTTACACAATGGTTTGTAATTTATTTAATTTTTTATGATTTCTTGATGTAAAAAAAAACGTTGAAAATTCTCCATGTTTAGTTTTTTATCATCTATTGGTGCTTTCAATTTGATCCTTATTCTTATGATTTTTTATTTTTTATTTCATCATTCGATCCAAGTTGATGGTGTATTTTTTGTCATTTTGGTTTTTTTTATTTTTTTATTAATGCCTTTTTTTATGTCTTTTGAAAAATAATTTTTAAATTGATGCGGTAATTAATACATCTTCTCTATTGTCTTTTTTGGTTTTTTTAGCCTTTTTTAAACAAAAATTATTTTTTAAATTATATTGGGTGTGTTTAATATTTTTAAGAGGTTAGTTTGCTTAATCTATAAAAAAACTTTATATTTTATATAGATTAAATATTTATTTTTATAATATGTTGAATAAGTGCAGTTTTGCATAATATTTCTTCTTTTTATTTTATTCAATAAATTTTATATGTGTTTTTTTTTTGTTTTAGATAAAGTTTTTTTTTCATGTTATTAATATAATTTAAATAAAACCAGTTTATTTAATTGATCAAAACTATATTTAATTGATCAAAACTATAACTTAAGTTATTTCAAAATATCTGATATCTATATGATGTGTATTATAAAAGAGGTGGTATCTACATGATGTATTTAAATAAATTTATCTAAATATTTCAAAATATCTGATAAAATCGAATATGAAAGCATTTATTTAATGTCATTACGCAAAGAGGGGAGGGGGGAAGCTCGTTACGCTCCATGATATTTTACTTCATCAACTTGCGCAATCATATCTGTTCTGCAGCATGCATATCAATCAAACCTGAGAAAGATGAAAATAGTGCCGCCATTTATAGAAACAAGAGACAGTGGATGACCCATTTTAAGGATTTTGACGTGTAAATAAACAGCGTTCCACTTGAGATTCTGACGTCTCCACTAGCCATTTAGAATCATTCAGCAGAATTTTTTATTATTATTATTAATATAAATAGCCGGATTAATTTATGTGCACCTGGATTAATTTAATAGGTTCTGAAATTAACAACTATGTAAGTCTTCAGTGATCATCATATTAGCAGCTACAGGGCTCAAACCTGAGATCATAAAAAAAAAAAATTTAATTTTAAATTTTTACCACTGTACACCTACTTAATGATTGATTAAAATAATTTTTTGCTAACTATCTAGGCGGTGGTCCAGTGGTAAGAGCTTGGGATCAAGAGATTTGCTCCCTCTGTGGTCTCAGGTTTGAGCCTTGTGGTTGCTCATATGATGGCCACTGGAGACTTACATGGTCGTTAACTTCAGGGCTCGTGGGATTAGTCGAGGTGTACGCAAGCTGGCCCGGACACCCTCGTTAAACTTAAAAAAAAAAAAAATTTGCTGCAGGTAATGATGGTTGCATGACATTTATCCTCTCTTAACTTTGCCACTCCTACAAACCGGACAAGGCATAATGCTCCTAAAAGCAGAGCAGTGGAAGAGATGGAAGCGGCATGCGAATTTCACAAAATCACAATTTAAAATAAAATATTAAATTATATAATTGAATTTAATTATACTATTTAAAATATGCATGAAAATGAATTAAATTAATTATTTTAATTATTTTTCTATTAAATTATTTTTTTTATATAAGTAGTTGCACTAACAATACAAAAACTCATAACAATAATGATAATGTCAGTTCTGATACTGCAATTGTACTTATAACTTATGATCTTCAACCTTAATTTAGATAATTTTAGTTAAGTTGGTGCAAATCTTCCAAAAGAGTATTGAAATCTCATATAATGCAAATGCTTGTATCTTATGTGTGTATGTCCTAGCCTGGAGGCCCCACTTGAGATGCGCCAAAAGCTCCCACCTTCATTCCCCAATTACAGCAAGCAAAGCTTCCCCTAGATAGGTCTTCCTTTGGAGGATCTAGTAGCTCTCTCAAGTAACATATTCAATGGCTCATCATGATAACATTGATCCATTACAAAATCATACAGTTGATCAAAAATATGTATGCATATTGTTGTTGTAACCTGATTTTTAACCTTTATTTTTATATATTTTAAAAAAATTAAAAAAATTCAAAAAATATGTATTTTCAGTAATTTTAATCATTTCGTTATTTTTTTCTGTTTTGTTTAATTTTTTGTGTCAAAAAAAATCTTAAAAATCATAAACAACAAAAAAATAGAAAAAAAATAGTTGGGTTTTGGAATTGGGCTAATAATTGAGCATCATAAGTCAAAAATTGAGTTTGGAAATTTTTTGGGTCGCACTCGAGGTTTTAATTGAAGAGAAAATTTAGAAAAGCGTTTAATTTGATCTAACTTATCTAAGATTAAAAAAAAACTTAAAATTCAAGGATGTTTCAGAAGCAAATGGCCAAGTTAAAAGTCAATTAAGAACTTAATTGAAATAGTAATTTGAATTTGGGAATTAGATTAGTTAAAATTGCATAATTTTAGGAATCTAAGATGAGTTTGCAATAAATGATTAAATCTGAAGATCTAAGTTGATTCAATTAGGGATACAATCGAAAAGAAAAATGAAATTAAGGGATTTTAGGAAACCAAGGACTAATTGGAAAGATTAATTAATTCAATTTAGGGTTTAAATTGAAAGAAATTTTAAAATTAAACATCTTAATGGAATAAATTGAAAAACTCAAAAGCCAAGGACTGTAATGGAAAGAAAGTAACATGTCGAGTACCAATTAATCTATTTACATAACTTCATTTCGATCCTATTAGTTTTAATCCAATTCAGTTCATTCCTAAATTAACTCATTTTCAATCCAATTGTCTTTAATTGATTCAATTTAATCCAAATTAATCAATTAATTAAACAAGATTTCCAGCAATCAATTTCAAAATCTTTTGTTCATTAAAACCCAGTTTCAATCTTCCAATTATAGCCAAAATTATCCCAGCAACTAAACCTAGAATCACAATCCCTCAATCGCGGCCCAAATTATTTGTAATCTCTAGAAATCAATCCTCCAGATCATTCTTCAGCCTTTTCTCTCCATAAAAAGGCAAGGAAATACATAGCACAGAGGGGTCTATGCTACTACCCTAATTGAAAAATATTCAGCTAGTACAGCATGTGACACAACATTTTTTATTCCTTATATTCGTAAATTAAGATTGCAAATTAAATTTAAAATATAATTACAATTTTATTTGTATTCGTATTGATTAATAACTTGTTTGACCCAATGTTTCTAATTTATACTATTTAAAAAAAAACAAAACACCAAAAAAGTATTCCATAATGATTTTAAAGTCAAGTTTTTAAAGTTTGAGAGTGAAAACTAATTTCTATAAAAACATGTTAAAACTAACTAACCTCAATCATTTTATTTTATATATAATATTTAATTACATAGTTAATAATCGTAAATATTATAAGATTATTATATTAGTTTTCAACGTATAGAGGTCTTAATTAAATTATTTAGTTGTTTTGTTTACTTAAAAAAACTATTGATATTTCATCATTGTTTCTTTTAAATTATTTTTTTATGTTATTTGTGTGTTTTCAAAGAAATAATTTATTTATTAAGCAATTCAATTAATTTCTTAAAAAATATTTAATTGGTTAAATAAAAAATATTTAATTTAAGTTGTATTTTTAACTATAATTTTAATTTTTCACTCAAAACACAACAACATAAAAATTTATTATCAAATAACTTTATATGTTTTGATATCATAATATAATAATATAATAGGCGCATTATAACATATATAATTTTTTACCCTACTTTACGTGTTATATTAAATTTTTGTTAAACATCAAAAAATATTCAAATGTTTTTAACATGTTTTCTAGAAAAAAAAATTAAATTATGTTAAGGTTAATCCGATATGACATTGTTAATTTTACAAGTCAAAAAACAATTTGAAGAATCGGTCAAAATATAGTTTAACTAAAAACAATTCAAGACGATATCTTTTTTTAAAATATTAAGATGATAATATATTATATCTACTTATATGAAGTCAAATTTTCAATCAATTTAATATTAAAAGATAAAATTAAAAAAATATATTCAATTAAAAAAACTCAAGTTAACCTGATAAATCTACAAAACTCACGATCCGAGTTACGAGATCGTGATAACCTCATAAATAAAATAAAAAAATATAAAATTAAATTCTAAATTAACTCAATAATTAAGTATGATGTTGAGAAAAAAAATAAAAAAAAATATATAAAAAAAATAACTCGAGTTAATTTGCAAAATTCGAGTTATAAAACCGAGATAATTCTATAAAAAAATAAATTAAAATCAATTATAAAAATATAATATCCATTAAAATTAATATTAAATCATAAAAGACCAAGGAATTTTGCCCGTGATTATTACAATAAAATATCAAGTGATTTTAGGATACGTTAATAAAATTAATAATAATGAGGTCCAAGGTAAAAAGAACACTTTCATACCATAATTTCTCCGAAGGGTGAAAGGTGTCACTCACGGAATAAAGTTCTCGAAGTCCAAATCATCTAATCCCCTACCCTATCCATCCGTACACCTCAAAACAACAAAACTTAAATATTAACGGTGAAGAGGTCACCTTCAACCATCCACTCACTCGTAGGGACCCACGTGGCTGCTGGACTAGACTGATTGTCGGTCAGCTTCTTGCTCCTGCCCGAATCCCGGGTCTTTTTGATAAAAGTTTTTAGAGAATATCACGTGGAAAAAAAAAAAAAATCTTCGGAAATAGCACAGATTTTACTTGAAAAATGCGGTTTTATTAACAACCGAATCTCATTCTCCTCTGAATCCTTTGAATCCGTTTTACTCAACCGATTCTCATGCATGTTAATCTTGCCACCAAAAACTGCTCGACTTTTAACAACTTAAGCCTTCGTGACCTTTTTGACACAATTTTAGTCTCTAGCCTGTGACGTCTGTGACGTCGATAGAGATGGCGATTTGTCAAATATAATTTATATTATTATTTAATATTATTTTTTAAATAAAAATATTTTTAACTTGAAACTTGTATGAATTTATATTATTTTTTATTAAATTTTAAAATAAAATAGAAATTGTGAGATTTAAACTCATGATCGCTTGGTTAACAAAACTTTGATACCTTGTTAAAAAACTATCTTATTCAAAAGCTAAACTCTTAGATGAGATCCCAATATATAATTTATATTATTTTCTATCCAGATTAACTTGCATTTGAGTCAAGGACAACAATGTAAATTCATATAAATTGTGAAATTAATGATATAACGAGTGAAACAATTATATATATATTAAAGAAGTGTTTGGGAGTGTAGTGGTGATTGTTTTTTAAAGTATATTTTGCTCAGAAATATATCAAAAAATATATTTTTTTATTTTTCAAAAGTTATTTGTTACATCAAAACGATCCAAAAATATAGAGAATTAATTATAAGCAAAAACAAAATTATAGTTTTTCCCACTTTATTATTAACTTGCATTTGGTTTTTCCCTTTCTTTTCGCTCTTCTACCTCGAAAATTATAGTTTTTCCCACTTTATTATTAGTATTTCAACTTTAGTCTTTATTATTTTGACTTCTAATAATTGATCTTGATTTTTTCTGTAGAAGTTTTTTTTTGTTTTTAAGTTCATTCTTCATTCTTCAATCTCAATTCATCAACTATTATATCTTCCAATTTAGTTTTCATTCTTTTAATTTTTAATTTTTTTTTGTTTTTTTGTAAAAGTTTTATTGGTTTTCAATTTCATCATTCAATTCAAATTGATGATATTGTGTTTTCTAATATGATCTTTATTGTTTTGATTTCTAATTTTTTTCTTGATCTTTTTGTAAAAATTATTTTTATAGAGTTGTTTAAAAATTATCAAGTTATGATTTTTTTTTTCTAAATTTGTTTTTCAAATAATGATAGAAAATATTTTTTTCAAAAAAATATATGAATAAATAAATGAAGTTTTAATTGCACAGAAATTTTTTCCTATTTAATTAGAATTATGAAAATTTCTTATGAATATTGATTTTAATTATTTTTATATTTTATCTAAAAATCATGCTACTAATATAAAAAATTAATGTTTTGTTAAAAATAATATTTGAATAAGAAAATATAATTTTAGTTAAGAAAATATATTTCTTATTCAGGATTTAAATTGATTTGAAAAACAAGTTTAATATTTTTATATTTATGTGCAAAGATTAAAAAATTATGAAAGACAAATGAAAACTACCTTAGCCAAATATGTATATATATATAAACCGATACAAAGAGTAAAAATAAAGTTACTTTGATCGCTCACGTTAAGCTGTTTCTTCACATCTAGGTTGCACTTGATGTGACTACATAAATAAATCTAACTGTTTAGCACTTACTGGAAATGCGAGTTTCATGTTTTAAATGTTTTTTTTTTAAAATAATTCATGAAATTCATAGGAGAAAAAATATCAAGTAAAACCATGGAAGGCAGGTTAGAGAATTATATTTTTTTTTATTTGACCCTAACGGATATCATAGACTTTGAAAACAAAGGATAAATTATAATATATACTAATTATTTAATTCGTGTTTTGCTGTGAGTTAAATAAATTTCTCTATCATCTCAAAAATAAATATGACGGTATTTCATGCGTGTTTGTTGACATAAAAAGCTCAATTATCAATTTAAAAGTTTATACATGTATTTAATTAAATAAATTGAAAATTATCTATACAACAAAAAAAATATAGGAAGCCCAATTTCTAACCAACCGAAGTTAATTAGCAAAACTCATAACTCGAGTCATGGACTTAGTAGGGTTCAATATTTTTTTTTAATAGTTTTTATTTAACTATATGACAAAGAAATAGATGCTTCTAAAATTGAGAACCAATAAAATATCTGAGTATTTGTCTGAGATTGCAATAAATCTACAAATATTAAACCAAAACAAATTATGTTGCCAAAATAAAAATATAAAAATATTAAATGATAAAATTAAAAATATAAAATCAAGCAAGTAAAATCAATAAGATTAAATGATGAATGATCAAATTAAAAAAAATAATGAAAAAAAAATAAAAAAATAAAAAGAAGAACAACAAGTGTGGGTGCGCGAGCTTGTGGCAGCCCACACACCTGATCCTGTTTATTGTTTTCTTTTTATAGAATAAACACCTCTTTTTTTTTTATAAAAAAAAAGATAGATAACGAGCGTTTGTTTTATCTAGATTCCAATGACTTCTAGTTGCTAAAAAGTCAAGCTTACACCAAAATCCATTTCAAACATTTTTTACAAAATAAATCTAAACAACACTCTAGAGATGTAAATAAACTTGTTTATCTCTGTAATAATTTAAAATAAAAAAAATTAATCTGAAATTTAAATTTTTTTTGAGGTTAGATATATGTTTTTAAAACATTTTAAGGCGAATCTTTTTGATTTGATAGAAAAGATACAAAGTTGAATCCTTGTGAGTTGACAAAACAATAACAAAGTTGACAAAATAATGATAGAAAAGTGATAGCTTTGGGTTGGTCATGTCATGAACATAAAAAATTTGATCTTACCTTTAATGAATTTGTTTTAGGAATGATAGTTTAATGTAAGTGATTTTCACCTTTAATTATTTTGAAAAAGTAAATTAAAATCTAAATGTTTTTTATTTGGTTTTATTTTTTTCTTAAATTATTATAAGATGTTTTGGGATTGAAAATAAAACTATTAAGGTTTCTACAATAGTTATTAAGTATTTATATAAGAAAATAGGTTGATATTTAGGTTTTAGAGTTCCTAATTTTATTCCAGTAAATAATATATTATCTATTCAATTTTTTAAAAAAATACTAAGGAGACAACTTGTTACAAAAAAAAGAAAAAGGCCTAGCCTTCTAGGTTTAGGCACATCTAGACCTTATTCTTTCAGGCTAAGCATGCTGGGGATGCTTTTAAATAGCCTACCAGTTTTTTTTTTTTAGGTTTTTTAAAATGAAACTGTTTTTTAATTAAAAGTATTAAAACAATAATCTAATTACACCTTTGTTTTTAATTAAGATTAGATATCTTGATGGTAATATTTTTAGGTGTAATTAAATATTTTTTATTTTTTTCATAGAGTTGTTTAAAATTTATCGAGTTATAATTTTTTTATTTTTTATTTAAAATTTGTTTTTCAAATAACGATAGAAAATATTTTTTTAAAAAAATATATGAATAAAGAAATGAAGTTTTAATTACACAAACATTTTTTCCTCTTTAATTAGAATTATGAAAATTTCTTATGAATATTTATTTTAATTACTTTTATATTTTATCTAAAAAATCATGCTACTAATATAAAAATAAATGTTTTGTTAAAAATAATATTATAAGAAAATATAATTTTAGTTAAGAAAATATATTTCTTATTCAGGATTTAAATTGATTTGAAAAACAAGTTTAATATTTTTATATTTATGTGCAAAGATTAAAAAATTATGAAAGACAAATGAAAA
>Ga0307509_10006147_pt1 | contig 16280 bp, 11 predicted proteins | sample 10_EM_MG_FD_202245 | JGI IMG/M metagenome (GOLD analysis project Ga0307509, IMG submission 202245) | Populus trichocarpa ectomycorrhiza microbial communities from riparian zone in the Pacific Northwest, United States - 10_EM | ecosystem: Host-associated > Plants > Roots > Unclassified | place... | reverse complement strand
ATATAAAGTAAGATATTAAAATAAACTAGTATGAAATTAAAACTAACAATATATAAAAATTATATAAAAATCAAGCACATTGATATAAAATATCAATTGAATTACTTTGAATTTGATGTTTGACAGCGCTTTAAATTGTAGAGTATGTCAACTATTTTAGAATTCTAAATTAATTTCTTACACAAGAAAAAAAAATGTCAATATTATAAATGTGTTTCTCACTATCATGTATAAAGTACAAAATCACATTCATTGAACCATCTCTAAAACGAATTTATTGACAATATGTTCAACCTTTTTGTAATAGAAAAGTAGTCAACTAAACACTTTGTATTTCGTCTCTTTGTTTTAGCAAACTTCTCTCTCCTCCCTCAACATTCAATACTAAAATATAAAAAAAATAAAATTTGGACTTAAACATAAAAACATTAAATAAAAGGGGCCAAATATGTATAATTTGAAACTTGAGGAACTAAATTGAAGTTTTTTGTTTCTTTTTAAAAAACTCTATTTTTTTTATTTTGCCATTATTTAACAAATAACCTAAAATCTTATATAAATGAATCAAACTTTAATTTAACGTTAAAATATTCTATAACACATCAAATATGCAAGAACATGCAAATAGAAATAAATCTCAACACATAAAACTATGTCAACATAGATTAAAACGATAAAATTTTAAAAAATTCAATAAGTGGAATGCAAAAAAATAATAATTTAGAAAGCTAGAAGTAAAAAAATATCTATGAATATTGTTGTGATTAGAAAAATGTGAAGCGATGAACATGGGTGGGTGTACAGTAAAACAACCATCTCTTCTAGTTTAATAACTAGCTATTTAACTTGCGTGCTACCACGGGTTGTAATGTTTTTTTTTAAACCCTGGTTATGCAAATTATTTTCTAAAAAAATCAAAGCATAAATCAAAAAACTCATACAAGCTTCTAATTAAATAAACCGATAGTTATTTATGTAAATAAATAAAAAAAATCATTAACAATAATCAAAAGAGAAATTGAAAAAGTTGAGAAATAGATATAGATCAAGATACTTGATCTTGCAAAATAAGATATTTACCCGTTTTGTGTCTACTGAATTTACTTATTAAAAACAATAAAAAATAATACAAACAAAAACAAATACGAAAGTGAAAATATTATGTAAGGCCAAACATATAAGAAATATTATTTAAGAATAAATATTTTTTATATAAAATAAAGCTCACTTGTATAAAATAAAAGGAATTATTCAAAAATTAAATAAAAAAATTATTTTAAAAAAATTTTTATTCAAAAAAATTCTTTAAAACCCACGGCCTAAGCCATAAGACTAGGATAAATCGATAGAGAAGAAATTGAAGATAACCACAAAACTATTTTTTTTCAAAAAGAAGTAATGTTGAATGTTAAAATCGTAAAAGAAATTGAGAAAATGGATCCCGAATTGCATGAACTTGTCAAACTCGTTACTCATGTCAATAGATCAGAAGCATTACAAATGAAAAAGCTCTGAAGCCCTTTCCCCTTCAAATCAAAGGCTAAAGGACGAAACAAGGGAAAAAAAACACACATAAAAATTGTGATTAAAAGAATGAGGTAGAAAATTGAAATAAAAAATAAATTAGAGGGTATGAAAAAAAATTTAAGTTGGAGAGGGTTAATTTAAAAACAATTAAACTCTAATAAAATGAAAAATAAATCAAAAGAATGAGGGTTAAATTGAAAATAATAAAAAACATAAACTTTGATTGAAGGAAGAGATTGTAAACCAACAAAACTTTAACAAAAGAGCCAGGAGAAAAAAAATCAAGAAATCAAAAGAATAAAGACTAAATTGAAAAAAAAATATATGATAAATTATAGTTCAAGAACTAAATTGAAAAAAACTAAAATTTTTATAATATGACCAAGGACGACAAAACAATAACAAACAAAGGGACTAAAATTGACAAATCTAAAGAAAAAAGGACAAAAGTGCACTTTCTCTAGAAGAGGGGGAAAAGAAGAAAAAAAAAAGAACATCAGCAAGAAACCGACCATAATGCGTCGACACGCGCCACCTCATAAGAAAAAGGACACAATGGTGCATCAAATGACACGGCAGAAGGGTAGTTTGGCCACCGGATGTGTTTGCACACACCACCTAAACACTGTGAACAATACATACTTGTTGGCGTGGGAACGTGATACGCCAACACCTTTTTTGAATAAAATAATAGTTTTCCAACATAAAAGTACCATAATGCCTTTCATAAACCTGTGAATCACAACACAGAAAAACATGTGTGAAGGTGCACAAATGCCCCTTGATGCATGCCTTGATTTTTGTCTTCTTTAAAGGTAAAATAATATTTCTATTATATTTCAAAGTGCAAAAAAAAAAAAAAAAACCTTGTTCAACAACTCATGTTTTTTCACTTTAGTGGTAAATAAGTATTTTGACTATTTCAATGTTTTTGAAAAGATTAAAATTCCCTTGAGCAACAACTCAAGAAATTGTTAAATCTAGAGATAAAAATGCATTTGTATTGTGCAAAAAAAAATAGAAAATACTAACATACCCTAAACAATATTTTAATGACTAATGAACAAATTGTAAAGATAGAAACACTCTCAACACCATTATATTTTTTTTTTTTCAATTCAAGAAAAAATAATAATTTTATTATAGCAATCCATAGTAAACTGTGTCTACTACTATAGTAAAAAACCTACACGGTTTAGAGTTTTTGTTAATAATAATAATAATAAGATGGATAGTATAACATAAAAAATGAACTTATTAATAATCTAGTTGAAAAATGATCATTGCAATATTAATTTCATAATTCACGAGTTTCGTATGATTAAAAAATGTCAAGCATAATTGAATATGACAAGATGCACAAGGTCACACACAATATGACTTACCCAAGGGTTCCCATGCTTTGATTTAGTACTTGTCATTGTAACTTTTATGGTAGTTTGGCTTCAGGAAGACATTCTCCTATCTTTGTATATAATGGATTTTTTCTCATTAGTTTTTTACGAATAAAAATTTCTCATATCTTTATATAATGTATTTTTTTCATTAGTTTTTTTTATTAAGAAAATCTTAATTATGCACAAATGATTTTATTTATTTAAGAATTGTATTACTCTAAATATATACTAAATTATACGACAATATATATATATATATATATATATATATATATATATGTGTACACACACACATATATATTTAAAATTTTAAAAAATATAATTTTGATTGGCCTAAAATTGTTTTTAAAATATCTCTTATCGTTTAATATAAAAAATTCATATTGATGTATGGACAATTTTTTAACCGTTGATTGTAGAGAAAGATTGAATCAACTAAATGACCTGATTTGTGTATTTAGACCCTCTATTTGTGGATTTAGTGTCACCTTTTTTAAAATTAAAAAAAAAAACTATACCAAATAATTTGGATTTTAAAAAAGATGAAAAAAATATATAAAAAAACGTAAATGGGGTTTAAACTGGGCCAGGTTAGCATGCACTGTGTGATATGTATCCAAGCTGAAGCCCATAATCTAAACACTTCCCTCTTAGATCGAAGGTTGAAAATTAAACTTGATTGCCAAGTTGTTCAAGACCGAAAATGCAATTAATGAATTAAACCCAGATATCTCTGTAAAAAACAAATCTCTTCTTCTTCTCGCTATTTAAAAAAAAAGAAGAAGTTATGTATGCTTGCCTCCATGGCAGAGACAAGCTTCTGGGGTCACCTAAGTTTAACAATCCAGAAAAATAAGATCGATTAAGCTGAGATAGTTATCGTATCAAACCCTAATGGCAGGCATCTCAACACATTAATTCCGACAGGAATTAGCTTAGATCCCCATGATTGTTAGAGAAGCATTACAGTAAAAGCTCATGAAAAAAAATCAAATAACACGATCAAAGATGACATAAACAACAAGCATTAAGTGGCCACAGGCCTACACACATACATATGATTAGTTCTAATCAGAAAACACTTATAGTAGTAAGGTTTTACAGCGAACAGAACATGAAGTAAATGAAAACACAGAATTAAGCGCTGATTCGCCCTTGCGAAAATTAACCTCCCTTCCAGCCCAAATCGCATGAACAGAGAGAGAGACTCCCAGGGGAACGAAAATGCCAAAGGATCGAAGTTGCCCTATAAGAGAAACCGCCCTCAAGAAGGCGATTCAGTTTCAACAGCCAGCAATATCAGCCCCACAATCCTGAACGAAGGATCGCAAGGAAAGGATATTTTAGAAGCAAAACAAGAAAAACTGCACCAGGGAAACAATATGTGACCACCCCGCAACTTCATTTTTAGAGCAATAAAGAACATCGGTAGGGGTGGCCAGGGAGGAGCAAAAGGATCACATGACGATGAGATGGTGCAGTACTAAGAGGGTTTGCATATTAAGCTTGTGCTGGTTGTTATAGGGTTTATTTTTCTTGGTCACGAGGGCAATAAAAGGCTGAGATGACTAAGTAGTAGGGTCTATTCACTTTTAGTTAAAGGAAACATAAAAAAAGTGAAGTGAGATAGTGAGTTGGAGGGTTGCACGTTTTAGCATCTTCCATGGGATATGCCATTGTCGCCACCTCGCTCCTTAATTTCCTCCGCATCTGAAGACAGCCCTCATTCCATTTCTTTCATGTTGCTAATTCCAAGTACATCATTTTTATATTGCCACAATTAATTAACTTTCTTGTTTTAATCTTATGAGAAGAGATTTTCGAGAGTCATGTTAGCTTTTGGGCTGGTAGATTTAAACAAACTTACAAGATGCAGAAACTACAGATAATATAGTTGTTGGTTTTCTGAAAAATAAATACGCGGTGAAAATGGTAAATTTAATTTTTTTTTGGAGTCATAAAATCATGTTAGACATATATAGAGTTGTTTAAAGTTTATACAAATATTACTTGAAAATCAGATGTTTTTTTTTTTGCTTTGAATAATTGCTTCAAGACTTGGTTGTCGCAAACCACAAGTTGTCCAAGTATCCAGCCTCTAACGGTAATCTACACGAACCACTAGTGAGAAATCTTCTAAACCCTTTTAGGAGAGAGAGATTGTTATACTTTAAAGTGCTAACTCTTTTTTTTTTGTGTTTTTCAGATGTTTTGTAACTTACATGGTTTCTGTTTCTTTACCACATAGAAAATAAAATGCACAACATTCTATTTATAAAAATACCTAAAAACCTTATAAATGAAAAAATATAATTTGCCCCCTAAATAATACCATATATATTATTTTAGAATAATTTTAAAAATTTATTCAATCAACTCCCTACTTGATTTTTCTAGTTCTAGAATTGTAATTCCTTATATAAATTACACCCTAGTCCTCAAATTTTAAAATTTATTTACAGTCAAAGTCACACTTGATTAATTATCTCATTTTAATTTCTGATAAATAGTTCTTATGTGTGCCTCTCAATTAGATTTCATAATAAGTTGGTCCAAATATAAACCATAATCCTAAATAATATAAGATTAAATAAATTAACTTATTATCAATTCAACAATTGATTGATTTATATTTGAAGATCAAGTATAATGTATAATAACTTGTCATTGATTCTTTGAAAATATTATGAAAATCATTAATGATTTGAATTAACATTTCAACTACTAGTTTCTAAGTATAATTATTATCCTTTAATCAATAATGTTTTAATTTAGATATTATTGCATTGAGTGTGTCTACCATGTAAAATCATATTTGTTCTTAACACCATAGTCATTGATTATTTGAATAAGATTTCAAACTCTTTATAAATCTCACTCCACTTTACACAAGGATTTATAATCAATACTATTTAAGAACAGATGAAACATTTTCTCTAATTCACCTGAGGTGATGAATCCTCTCTTGATTACTTGAATACCTTTATATAGTTCTTGTTATACCCAATATCTGCTCATTTGTTACCCTTAATTAGGATAACGTGTAACAGGATCAAAACATAACATTCCCTATATATGATAATTTAGTGATCTCAAGTCTAAAAATCACTTACACAACCATCATGCAAGCCTTTCTATAGACACAAGTAATCTCTCCATATAAAATTCTCATGTAGACCAGTTTAGTGTACATTTAATCTAATAAACACATACATATTAGTTCTAGGTATCCCTCATACCTTGACTTGTAAGAACAACTGCTTTCTTTGACCAAGGAAAGAACATAATACGTATTAGTCTAAAAAATTCTACTATTTAATATCTAGTCTTGATGAGGAACATTTAGAAACAATGCTTTGATGTAATAAGAATTTCAAAATTATAACAACTTTATAATTTTCTTTGCAAATCATTTTTGTTCCAAGGACTTTATCTTTACTCAAAATTCATTAATAAATTATTAGATTCATTAATTAAATATTTGATGAATGTTAAAAATAAATAAAACCTTTATTAAAATTAAATATGTTTACATGAATAAAGTCAATGTCACGTATAACCAACTGATTGGCTACAGAGCATATATAATAACAATCTTCCACTTATACTAAAGTCAATTACTTATGTATCAAATATCTTATCGCTCTACTTAATGATAATATTTTTACTGGGACAATGACATAGTAAGAAGATCTACAAAATTCTCTTCAATAGGTATTCACTCTATCTTTATATCTTTTCTATATTTTTCTAATAAAATAGAAGTATCTAATTATATATTTTTTTTCATTGATGAGATCTTGGTTCCTTTGCTTATGCAAAGACTCCATTATTTTCACAGTATAGGGCTACTAGATTAACAATATTAGGAACCACACCTAATTCAATGATGAATTTCTTGACTCACATAACCTTTTTTTTCTCCTCAAATGCAGATGTGTACTCTATTTTAGTTGTAAAATCTATTTTAATTTTTTATTTGGAACTCTTTTAACTTAGAACACCATTATTTAGAGTTCTTCCCAAATACTTAAGAATGTTTTTTTAATTATCTTTTAGTGACCTTCACCTAAATTAAATTGGTATTCATCATACCTTAACTTACGAGAATAACTGTTTCATTTCACAAATAAAAGAATATAATATGTATCAGTCTCAAGCACTCTAATTAATATTCAATTTTAATAGACTATTGACCATAATATTTAGAAACAATGTTTTAATATAATAGAAATCCTACAATTATAATAATTTTATAATTTTTTTTGGCAAATCATTTTTATTTTGAAGACTTTATATTTACTTTAGATAATCAAATATTAGATTTATTAATTAAATAATTGATGGAAATTAAAAATTAATAAAGCTTTTATTAAAATTAAATATTTTTATATAAATAAAATAAATTTTATATATAACCGACCGATTAACGTATGCTATTGTAATATAGGTTGGCTTAGTGGCAGGTGAATTCTTGTTAAATGACCAGTCTAATGGATCGAAATTGATCTCTTCCACTGGTTCAAGTCTTGATCAACAAATGTATCCCCGAAAACTATATCTTCATGAATATGCCCTGATTGTAAGTTTTTGTTGCGGGATTTCATGCTCTCTTATGAGTGGACCGTTCTAGCCAGGAAGTCCAGATTGCCACCTGGCATCAGAAAGTGTTATGTTCAAGAAAAATATTCTCGGTATCATCCCCATAAAAGCACACCCTCAGAAAAGGTCACCTCTCTTGTTTAATGGAAGGTAGGCCCCTTCGTTTAATTTTAATGTTCTTTAGCTTTTTTTTTTAATTTATTTTCCAGTCTGAGTGAGATTTCATGTTCTTGGGTGACACCAGCAGAATCATTCTTTTGTTCTTTCAATATATTGAAGAGTTTGATACTGTGCTGATTGCGTAATGTCCGTACAGGGAGCTTTTCTCCTGGACAGGTCATCTGACGGCAATCTTATAGTTATAATTAGCAGTAATTTATGGATCGAACCAAGATTCATGAAATAAACTCCTCATTTTGCTGTAGATAGGCTAGTAAATTTAATTAAGCTTGTGATGAAACTTCAAGCCGAATAAAGCACAGAAAAAACAGACAAGCGGCAGGATTTCAATAGCTCCATGATAGTCAATCAGATCAAGGAGTGGATATGAAAAGGAAATGTGGGAGTTGGTGATTTAAATGGGCATCTTGTGAAGTGCAGGGGAATATGCGATGCCAGGTGCTTCAAAATGCTGAAGACAAGTGCTTCATTGCGAACTGTTGGTAATAATTTATCCAGTCCAATTCCATCAGCAGCAGCAGCTACAATGCAGACCACTACATGAGGTTCACATCTGCATTAAGAACAATTTTCCTGGATGCGCAGGCCCTTGTTTTGGATTGTGGCTGCTCAGCTGTTGGGGTACTTATTTGGATAATGCATAATGAAGAACAACAATTTTCATCTGATCTTGGATAGTCTGAGTTTATTTTCTGACAAATATTTTTAGGTGGATGGTCTCTATGTATGCAACTACCAGAGCAAGCAAATTTTCTCTTATTGATTGGATTTCAAATACGCTGCTGCATACCAGTAGTGGTTCGTAAAAACCTTCAACCAAAACTCAACTGTTTCATATGCACAACATCTGGGAACTATGACCTCTTTGTTCTTTTCCCAATTTATTTTATTCACTCTATATAACATGGATGCTGCTTGAGAAAAAATACCAAAAATCATGAGTTAAAAATCTACTTGAAACTCCCAAAACAAAGTGAGTTCATTAGAGCCACCTCTTTCCACTATTGGATGCCTTGAGCTTCATCACAAGTTCTTCACGGTTAGCTTCGACCTCTGCATATTTCAGGCTCATGTGGAAGTATCGCTCTCGAATGTCTCTTAACTCTGCCTCCAGTGATGATTTTGTGCGTTCAAATTTCTCTTTTGGTACAACTTCACCTTCAGCTGTTGATTTTCTAGATCTTGGGACGCTTTTACGACCCTCAGACTTCAACCTGCATCCAGTCCAATCGCAGTTAAAACTTGTGACGAAAATATCAAAACGAGTGAATGAGTTATACGCTGCCTATACCAAAACTAGTTCAGACCTCATTCTTTCAAAATCTCAACTGAATATGGCTTCGCTCTTTAAAGTTGAAAAAGAATTTGATAGCTGTATTTATATACTCACCTTTTAAGCTGGATTTTATACGAATTATTTTCTTCCAGCGCCTTGGCCAGATTTTCCTCAAGTGACTGACTTTTCGACGCAGGAACAACTCCATCAGGAATTTTGTAGCCATAATCACCCTGTTCTTTAAAGAGTTAGATAATGTCACTGGTAATGTTCTTTTCGTAACCAGCATCCTTCAGAAATTGAGAAAGTTGAATATCGAAACAATATATATATATATATATAGAGCTTAAAACAGAAGTGAACCCCATACTTCTTGCAGTTGGTTGCTGTAAGAATTCTTCCTCTCAGAGTCCCTCTGGTTCTGCTGTTGTTCCTTCAAGAACATCACCTCTCCTTCAAGAGATTGAGTTCTTGTTAAGCATGCAAGTTTATCCTCCTCAACTTGTCGCATCTGCTGCTGAAGTTGCTTGTTTGCTCTCTTGATCCGGGTGAGTTCACTGTTAATCTCTGCATACTGTTCACAAAATGCCTCCTTTGCCATTAGGTCACCTTCCATCCGCAAAAGCTTTTCTTCTAAGGAAATTATTTTCTGTTTGCTGTCCTCTAATTCAGATACGGCCTTCTGCAAAATAGTGATCTTCTCAATAAATGAACTCTTCTCTATCTTCAACTCTTTGCACTCTCCAGATACTAGGCGGAATGAAGTTTCCAGTTTCTCTTTCTCATACTTGATTGCATTGAGTTCATTCTTCAAAACCACAACTTCATCCTGAAGAGATCCTATCTCAAGAAGCTGAACCTTCAATTTGGTAGATTCTTCCATGACTTGTTGCCGTTCATACTCAGAAACTGTCAGCTTTAATTCAAGATCGCTAAGAGTGGTTTTAAAATTTTCTTCGCAAGATATGTAATTAGTCAACAGCTTTGACATTCTTCCATTGTCAACCTTCAACATTTCTTGGTTCTGTTTGGATGCAGCAAGTTCACCCATCAAGCCTTGAACCTTCGTGTTGGATTCAATCTGAGAACTATTGAGTTCCGATTCTAGCTTGGCTATGACTGCACATAAACCAGACACTTCATCCACAGCTTCAGAAGCTATTCTCTCTCTATCCGCTTGAGTTGCAGAAAGTTGCTTGGTAAGGTCTCCCACCTCTCTTTGAAGACTCTCAACTTCAACCATCATCTCCAAATACATCTGGTTTAGCAAACTAAATCTCTTATTCTGTTTTTCATTTTCCTCAAGAAGTGTCTCCAACTCCGTAATTAGTTTTTTCTCTTTCGAGGCACTATCTTCTAGAACTGAAGATATATTTTCTTCTAAAACCGTCACTCTTCTGGAACAATCAGCAAATCTTCTGTGCGACTCTCTCAATTTTGCCTCCAAATGGGTGCAGTGCCCTTGCAACTCTAATATCTGCCTTTCCAACTCTCCATTTGATTTCTGAAGTGAACTGCATTCTTGCACAATACTTTCAGCAGTAGCTTGCAAATTAAGATTCTCTCTTTTCAGATAATCACATTCTTCTTGAGCTTCTGACCATTGATCATGCAGTTGTTGTAGATTTTGTTTCAGATCAGTCGTTTGAGTCTCCACGTCATTTTTCAATCTTGAAACCTGATCTTGAAGAATCTGAACCTGAGTTTTGGAATTCTCTAATTCCAATTTTGTTGACTTCCTCTCATCTGTCAATTGCGTTATTTGACCTTCCAAGACAGTTATGTGTGATGACAACTCTTCATTTTCTTGCTTTAGCTCTGATAATCGGATCTCCAATTCCTGTTTAGCACTAGCTAGCTCTGAAGATCTCCTTTCAAGAATTTTATTGGCAGAAACATGCGAATCCACACTGCTGCTAAGTACCATTAAATCCTTTCTCAAGTCATTCAGGCACTTCGTAGCAATGTCACCTTCCCTTGTCACAATCTCCATTCTTTCTTCCATCTGGCCTTTTTCATTTTGAAGAACGGAAAGCTTGGCTTCTAATTCTCTCTGATACCTTTGAAGATGCCCATTCTCATCTTCTTTTGACAGTAAACTAGCCTTGAGTCTTTCTATCTCAGCCAATTTTTCACCGAGTTCCATATTCAGTTCTGTAACTTCAACTTCCAGTTGCGATTTCAGGCTTTCAATCTGTTGAATTGAAAGATTGTGATCATTTTCAATCTCCCGAAGCAATTTCTTCTTCATCTTCTCTTCAAGTTTATCCATTTGTGATTCTTGGCCATTCCCTTCGGACATGTAACTGGTCGAAGATAAAACTCCATCCGTGGAACTCTCTTTTTTTTCCTTAAGTTTGATCAACAACTCAAGGTTTTCATCTGTTAACTCCTGGCAGTCGCTTTCCAGCTCCTGCAGCTTAACTTTTAATGCTTCAATTTCTCTGATCAAATTTTCATCACCTCCAGTTATGGACTCCATTTTTGTGGAATAATGCCTTTCATTCAGCGACTCTGATAGCTTTGCTTTCAAACTGACTATTTCTTTTTCTTTAACAGTTAGCTTGCATTTGTATTCAGTCTCCATATCCAAAAAATTTCGGTTGTTCATACTCTCATTTTCTATGCTTCGGTTTTTGTCCTCCAGATCCTGTTCCAGTGCTTGTACTTTAGCCTGCAAAATTTTCTCCGATTCTTGCAGTTGTTGAGTGTGGAGAATTAAGTTCCTGTTCTTCTCTACGTTCATCTGGATAGAGTTTTCCATATCGCTGAATTTTGACTGGAGAGCAGAGAGATTATCTATCTCATCTTTCTGCTTTTCGATAGTTTCTTCCAGCTCCTGAAGCACAGATACAAGCTCAGCATTAGACTCTTGACTCCTTTTCAGCTGGAGATTGAGATTAGCATTGGATTCCCTCTGAAACATAACATCATTTTCTAATTCCTTAACTGCACCTTCATCTTGGAACGTGTAATCCTCCAATGCTGCTGGTTTCGCAGTAGATTTCTCTAACAACAGTTTCAATTGTTCAACTTCTTTTTGCAGCCCATCACGTTCTGCGCATGCTGCTGACAGCTCCATGTACATATTTGCCTGGTTTTTAGACTGCTCAGAGTATTCCTTCCTCAATATTTCCATATCAAGCATCAGCTTCCTGGCATTCCTCTCCCACATCTTAGCCTCATTACGAAGGTCTTCGATTGTATCTTCTGCCGTTTCCAACAAGCTCTTAGAAGAACCTGAAATTCTCAAAGATGATGTAGCAAACTCTTGTGTGTCTTCTTGAGAAAGGTTTTCTGGAAGCGTTATCCGTGATTTAAATGATGAATGATTTGATTCAGATGGATTGCCCATAGGATAACTCTTTTGGGAGCTTGCCGAATTTGGTTTTCCTGAAATCAGGGGGGGTTCATCACCACTTAAGTTGTTTGATGGCGAGAAACTTTCCCTTCTTGTGAAATCCTCTGCTGAGTCATAGCTGTGATGTGAATCCGAGTTAGAGAAACTGGCTTCCTACAGTGAAGGATGAGGTTATGCTAGTTTAATACGAGGAAAAAAGGGAAAGAAGAGCTGCCGGTGACATACAAAAATTGCAACCATACTTACCGGCCTCTTCTCATGTTCTTGCGGAAGTGAGGTAGAGCTGGAATCTCTACCTGAGTATGATTCTTCACTCTTTGCAATTGTACCATTAGACTCCTCTGACTTGATCTCCACTTCACGAGACTGAGAGTCTGCATTTATATCTTCCTTGTGGGAATCTGTCTCCTTCGATTTGTCATCCCTGGAAATTGTGCATATTGAAAGATATTTCATGAACAAATTAATTAATAGAGAAATCAAAACACTGAAAAAGAGAAGGAGGGAAAAGTGAACAAGTTGCACCACACAAACCTGATTAGTTTTGTTCTCGGTGTCAGGCATTGAATCTTGACCTGAAAAAAAATATATATCAGATAAACGGCTCAGATTACTACTATCAATGATAACATATTCAACTGCTACAACCAAAATGTGTTTCGTGTGGAGACAAATTAGCCACACAACCACTGCAAATCAAGTTGGAAAGGAATGGAAGTTTTTCAGGGAAGAGATTTGGGGGGTTTGTTTACCATAAATCAGGATGGGTGTTCCCATTTCAACTATAAATATAGGGCTCGTAGGAAAATAATATTCAAAGCAAAAATATATTGAGTTATAGAGAAAAGTGATATAAGATTACATGGAGTTAACGAGTTGAGTTGAGAGAGTTTTTCCCTTTTTTTTGATGTAGTTTTTAATCTCTTTTGATTGTGGCGAGTAAAATTAGCTAGTATCTTCACGGACAGATAAATTATCAAACCACGTTAAATTAAATGTTCTTGATTCTAGATATCAATCTTAGATTCTAAAAATTGATATCAGAGACTTGGATAATGTTTTTCTTTTTGCTCATAAATCAAAGTGTTTAAAAATATGTTTTGAACATATTAATGTGACAAGTTCATCAAGACAACAAAATAATGAAATTCTTTTGCAAAATCATAATGCATGTTCCCCTATTTCAACTATAAATAGGGGTTTGTAAGGGTAGAATATTCAAAGCAAAAATATACCGAGTAATAGAGAAAAGTGAGGTAAAATTATAAAAAAAATTTGTAAATTAAGTTGAGAAAGGTTATCCTCCTCCTTTGTTCTAATTTTTAATTTCATTAATAGCTATGTGGACAAAAAAAATTATTGAACCACGTTAAATTATGTGTTCTTGATTCTGGATATCAATCATAGATTCTAACAATTGTTATCAGAGCCTTGGATGATTTTTTTTTCCTAGAAAACAAAGTGTTCAAAAACATGTTTTGAATATACCAATGTGACGAGGTTACCGAGATGAACACAACAATAAAAATCTCATGCAAAACAAAGACATGAGTGAGTCCCACACATCAAACAACTTCTCCCTTCATGTCTTTACACATGTTAATCATTCATGTGGCCCGACAACCCGAACCAATGACCCATCAATTAGACCTGACCTAGTCCAGGCCAATGCCATGTTAGCCTATATGTCACCTTCCAAGTCGAAAATAAGTTTCAATCACTTCACTATACCATCATCCATGAGGTTAGACACATTACCAACCATGTCAGTATGGTAGTCCTATTATTTATCACGTGTCTACCATGTCATCTTTGGATAGGGTGATAATCCAGTACGGGCAAAAGTAGAGGCAACCTATGTTATTATTTAGTCTAAGCCATGCATTATGCCATATTTCCTTTGATCAAGTTTAAGATGTCTAAAGTTAAATTTTGATAATTATGTACTAGTTTTCAACTAATTTGATCATTTTAGATATAACTACGGAGTTTGATTGTCTAAATCCATAGTTAAAGTTAGTATAAGTGAAGGAAATCGTTAGAGAAGAATTAAGGATAGATTAATGAATGTGTGGTCGATGCAAAGTGAGATCCTAAGTATTGAAATGGACCAAAGGATTTTAGTAAAAAGAAGGTATCAATTACATATATATCTTTTTTTTAATGGTGAAGCTACAATAACTAAGCTAATACTAGGGATTATAAATGCAAAAGATTCGTATCTTAAGCGATTATACATAAAGATCGCTTTCCCTTATGGAGATTTGAAGAAAGATATCTACATGAAGTAGATAAATAGATTCTCAATAAAGGGAAAAGAGAATATGATTTACAAGTTGAAAATGAGCTTATATGGCTTAAAACAAGCTCCAAGATGAAGTTGTCAAGATAGTTTGAAATGAAGGATTGAAAGGTGTAAAACAAACCCTTGGTGTAAGAACAAAGCTAATGGTACCTTGAATCTCTCATAAAAAAAAGTATGTGAAGAAAGTTCTCTACAAATTCAACATGGATAAAGCAAAATTAAAAAGCACACCATTAGCTAATTATTTCAGACTAATTATGGAGCATTCATGAAAGACAAACAAATAAAAGAAATACATGAGTTAATTTACTTATGATTCAACAATCAAAAGTATCATTTACATTATGGTATGTATAAGGCTAGACATTGTACATCTAGTAAGAGTTATGAGTATATACATGAATATTCTAAGAAAAACACATTAGGAAGCGATCAAGTAAATTTTGAAATATCTGAATGGTTTTTCATATATGCCATTTTATTTCACAAAATTAGATTTGAAGTTTCAAGGTTAAGTTGATGATAATTTGGATGATGACATTGATAGCAAGAAAAGTACTATAGGGTTTGTGTATATTCTAGGTAATATGACTGTGTATTGAGTAAGTTATAAAAGGTTAATTGTCTTTCTACTATATAAACTGAATATGTAGCTATAATTAAAGCTATAAAGGAGATGATATAGTTGCAAAGTTTCTTAAAAGAACTAGGTAAGGACAATGAGAAGTGTACATTTTACGATGACAATCAGAGTGCAATCTTCTTGCTAAAAATTAGCATTTCATTTTTTATGAAAAAGAAAATTAAAATAGACTATTGCAATCATAAAAAGAGTTTGTGAGTTGAGGTGAGAGAGTTTTCTTCTTCTTTCTTGGTGTAATTTTTAATTTTCTATCATGCGAGAAAATGAGTAGCTTTGTGTAAGTAGACAAATTGTCGAACCACTTTAAATGATTAAATGGATAGTGATTAAATAATTAAATGACTATTTGTGTGTTTTTTTTTTATGAAAGGAAGTAAAAAGAAGAAGAAGAAGAATTAAGACATTAAATTATGCAAGAGAACACACAACAGAATACAAAAACAATATAACTTCAAACCCATTCAAGTTCTATATATATCTCCTCCAATTCAATCTCTCACATCTATCTCAGATGTCATATTTATTATGCAAATTCATAAATTAACAAGATAATCAGAAATATTTATTGAAAATGTTTAATATTTTCAACTTGCTAAACTTTCTTTAGGAAAACCAAAAGGAAAAGTGTATTTTTGAATTTCTGCATCTTCAAACCAAAAACTCTAATAAAATAATGTGTCATCAAACTAACTTTAGATGACTAGCCATTGAAATAAAAACAACAAACAAATCCTCTTATTTGTTTGCATATGACAATCATTTGTTTCAAGACGGCAAGTCGTCGGAACTTTATCGAACAACTATATCAATCGATCCTTTTCTATTATTTTCTGCAAACACGTTTACTAAAACTTTCTATGGGTTACTTATTCATGCTTTCCCACAAATATACTGATGTTCTGGCAAAATCTCAATAATAATAAGTCATACCTTTATAACATTCACATTGTAGTAGTAAATACGTTGTATGGTTGCTCAAGTTTTTAAAA
>Ga0307509_10006146_pt1 | contig 16281 bp, 12 predicted proteins | sample 10_EM_MG_FD_202245 | JGI IMG/M metagenome (GOLD analysis project Ga0307509, IMG submission 202245) | Populus trichocarpa ectomycorrhiza microbial communities from riparian zone in the Pacific Northwest, United States - 10_EM | ecosystem: Host-associated > Plants > Roots > Unclassified | place... | reverse complement strand
CAGATCTCTATTCTATTGACGCTAGGAAAACTCTGCACGCTAGGGCTTTCCTATAAAGAGGTGTTCTGGCCTCTATCTCAATACAAGATTAACGATTCTTCTTTTCACTCAGGCGTCTGTTGCTACATTCGAACTCTGAGCTTAGGCGAGTGACGCCCTGTGACGGTGGAACGAAAGAGTGGGGGGGGAGTGGTGATGATTAAGTTACCTACTCGGAGATAATAGTGCTCAAGCTTGGTTGTGTGTGAGAGCAAGTCGGAGAGAGGTCAGGCCTTTTTTTCTTTCTGCGGTTACTATACCAATCTGCTTAGTTTTTTTTAGTTTTGGGGAACCGTGAGGTCTCGTGAGATCCACTATCTCCGTTAGTCCAATTTAGGGACGAAGGCTCCTGAGAAGGATGAGTGTTTTCCCGACACGATATAAGATGAACCCTCAGGCCCGTTGGTTGTCATTTAACTGGTATTCGCAATTCTGTTAACTCGCCAAACTACCGTAAACTTATCCTAAGCTGACGGACTGGCTCCTGCCGACAATCTGGTAGCGGTAGTTGGATTTCAAAAGATTTTAGGGCACCGTATACAAGAGTGATATATATATATATTTTTGAGAGTTTTGCATCCGAGATATACTCTGTTGCCTCGGCTGTTTGGGTTAGTGGTGAATCTTGCATCTCGGATAACCTGGGGGCTCTGGTGGGGGGTGATTCATCGGCATATTCAATGGTTCGTTGGATCACGACTTGGGCTAGCCACTGGGGGGGATCTATTTTGTTTTGACGGATTTATTCTTCAACGATTGGGGGAGGTAGATCATGGTAAATGTAGCCACCTGCCGTGAGAACATGCTGCGCTGTGAGTTGAGAAACTGCGGTTAGCGGTCACGAGGGGTGCTGGTAACAAAAATCATATCTTCAATCCCTAGAGAACCGTGTATGAGGTTGCGGGCAGAGATTTATAGCAGCATGTATCAATATCGCGAAGGATTATGTGATGCTTTAAATTAGGTGCGTAGGGTTTAGACTGATTCGTTCACGAGGTTTGGTGTTCGGTGCTGGTAACTTATAGGTATAGTATAGTATAATACCATGCCAGCTGATTCCACTACGGGCTCCCTACAGTGTTTGTTCATCGCAGTGCAAGATTTGAGCTGCGCGGTACAGTACAGTGCTGCTAGATGGCGTTTAGAGAGGGATGGCAGTTCCTGCTACCGATCCGGTAGGAATAAGCGGGGTGTTGTCGGCTGAAATTTAGGGGAGATCATTGGACTGCGCTCGAGTACAGAGAGATTAATATTATCCATGAGGTTCCACAAAAGACCCCGCTTTTTTCAGCCCCGAGGAATTCCATCGACCAAACAACTCCATACCCCATCACCTATCCTCTACTAGTTTTCGAACACCAGAGATGTCCCATATCAACTCCTTTAATACTACTATCTCTAATAATAACACCTGGAACAACTGTACTATTGTCGATGAGCGGTCTAAACTCTTGACCTGGCTATCCCCACTAGATCCCAGGTTACGGCATCAGGGTATTCGAGACCATCGGGTGGGAAATGTAGGGGGATGGGTCTTACAAACCGAGGAATTTAGGAGTTGGCACGCGGGTAGTGGGGGAAGTGAATCCCATAACGGAGTTTTGTTTTGCTACGGAGATCCGGGAGTTGGCAAAACGTTTATTAGGTGACAAGGGCGAATCTTGGGGAAGGGAGAGAGAGCAAGTGCTGACAAGGTGCGGTGTTAGTTCGTTGGTGATAGATAGCTTGTGCGATTGGGCAATGCAACAAAATGCCGCGGTTGCATGGTTTTACTTTGATTTTGCGGCCCAAAAGGAGCAGTCGCCGGTGAGCGTGCTGGGCGCCCTGCTCAAACAGGTTATTAGGGGACTGGGAGAGGTGCCGGGGGAAATCGCGCAGGCCTACGAAGACCAGGAAAGGGTCGGTGGACGGGGGCCGCAGCTTGCAGATATTGTGAAGATGCTGCAGATCACGTCTTCCAGAAAGCGGACATTTGTATGCATGGACGCTCTGGATGAGTGCGTGCCAGGAAATCGAGTCAAGCTACTTGATTCGCTAAATAAAATTCTCCAACACTCTCCGGGCACTCGAGTATTTGTGACTGGGAGACCCCAAATTCGGCCTGAGATGGGGAGGCGTCTTGCGGAACGAGTAACGAATCTATCGATAAGTCCTAGGAGAGATGACATTATTGGATATATTCATACTAGGCTGGACGAGGACACAGACCCAGATGTGATGGATAGTAGGCTGAAGGCAGACATCCTGAGAAAAATCCCCGAAGATATTTCCGAGATGTAAGTAGAAGCAAAAATACTAGGGAAGCTGCCTCGAGTTATCCACTGACAGATATACATATAGATTCCTGCTCGTCTCGCTGAATATCGATGCGATTCTTCAAGAGCCCACCATCAGTCGCAGGCGGCAAAGGCTTAGTGTAATGACCGATGGGTTGGGGTTGGGAGATGTTTATGATGCGACGGTGGGTCGGATAAAGGGACAGGGTGGGGAGAAAGCGAGACTTGGCATAGCTGCTTTAATGTGGATCTCTCACTCGGAGCGTCCCTTGAAGCCCGATGAACTTTGCCACGCTCTAGGGGTGAGAATTGGGTCGGCCGATCTCGATGGCGACAATGTTCTTTCAATAGGGACGTTGCTGGCCTGTTGCCATGGGCTTGTTGCCGTAGATAAGGAGGCTTCCACGGTCCGATTAATCCACTTTACGGTTCAAGAATACATCCGGGCTCATCCTGAGCTTTTTGGATCGGCTCACTTGACGATAGCGGAAACTTGCTTAAGTTATCTGAATTCTCAGCAGGTCAGGGCTCTTCCGGCTGGTCCCCCTGATTTCAAAAACATACCTTTTCTCGAATATTCATCTCTATATTGGGGAGTGCACGCAAAAAGAGAGCTTTCGGATTGTGCAAAACTGCTTGCGCTGAGGCTATTTGACTGCACCAACCACATATCTACTAAAATCCTCTTGAAGGAGCAGGAGATGTACCGTTACAGGGTTGATTACTACGATTCTTACCTATTTAGTGGTCTGCACTGTGCATCTTTCTTCGGGATTGTTGAGATTGTAGCTGGTTTGGTACAGATGGAAGGTTGTGATGTCAACCGAGGAGACTGTTTTGGAAATGCGCCTCTCTTGTTGGCTGCTCAATATGGGCACAAGGGAGTGGTAGAAATACTTCTTGGACGGGACGACATTAGCCCCGACAAACCGGGCATGTTCGACCGGACGCCACTCTTTTGTGCCGCCATGAATGGGCACTCGGGAGTGGTGAAAATACTACTCGGACGGGACGACATTGACCCCAACAAATCAGATATCGACGGCGAAACGCCGCTCTGGCGTGCTGCTGCAGATGGGCACTCGGGGGTGGTGAAAATACTACTCGGACGGGACGACGTTGACCCCAACAAACCAGGAATCGGCGGCCAAACGCCGCTCTGGAGTGCTGCTGAAAATGGGCACGAGGGAGTGGTGAAAATACTACTCGGGCGGGACGACATTGACCCCAACAAATCAGATATCCACGGCGAAACGCCGCTCTGGCGTGCTGCTACCGGTGGGCACTCGGGGGTGGTGAAAATACTACTCGGACGGGACGATGTTGACCCCAACAAACCAGGAATCGGCGGCCGAACGCCGCTCTGGCGTGCTGCTGAATTTGGGCGCTCGGGAGTGGTGAAAATACTACTCACACGGGACGACGTTGACCCCAACAAGCGAGGAATCGGCGGCCAAACGCCGCTCTGGCGTGCTGCTTGGAATGGGCACGAGGGAGTGGTGAAAATACTACTCGAGCGGGACGACATTGACCCCAACAAATCAGATATCGACGGCGGAACGCCGCTCTGGCGTGCTGCTACCAATGGGCACTCGGGAGTGGTGAAAATACTACTCGGACGGGACGACATTGACCCCAACAAATCAGATATCCACGGCGAAACGCCGCTCTGGCGTGCTGCTGAAGCTGGGCACTCGGGAGTGGTGAAAATACTACTCGCACGGGACGACGTTGACCCCGGCAAGCCAGACAACTTAGGGCGAACACCGCTCAGTCGCGCTTGGGCGCGGGGCCGTGCGGGAGTGATAGCACTACTACAGCCGCAAGCATTTGCTACCCCCAGCACTTCCTAACGCTGAGAAGGAATACCCCCCTACCATCTTCAAACATGGACAACCTATCTGCTGTTTCCGCAAGGACCGTACCGGCTTCGTCGCCATGCCTGCCACTGCCACAGCCCCCCTGGCATCCCCGCCCAATCTCCTTCTCCAATTCAAAATGCCGCCTCGCGGTAATTGTCGTCTTCCTAATTAAGGCTACCTCGGAGGCTCATCTCGAATATCTTCTTTTGCCCACAGGAAATGATATGCGATGGAAACGCGCATATTTATCGTACACCCGTCTAAGAGACTATCCCGACTTTTTTTCATGTCAGAATTCTTTTAGCCCACGGCTATAATCTGGAGTCTTGTGTTTGTGGGGGATATGTATATTCTATTTGATATAAGTTGCTTGAAATTTCTATTTCTTTGTTTCCCCCTATTATACCCCCATAGTCATAACCCTCGTCGCATATTTATTTGTTTGTATCATACCCTTCCATTTTCATACCTTCTAAAGTATAGATGTGAGAGTTGTTTAAATATAGAGAGAAATATGAAGTGCGGGCATTCTTGACAAATGAAGAAAAGCGAAGTAAAGGTTAATTGTTAAATAAGCTATGATTAGGACCGGTTTCCACTATGGACGAAGTTTAATGAGGGTTATGCTTATATCCCATTTCCCTCCAGATGTGAGCTTGAGGGTGATGCTGGGAGGCTATCGACGCTTTCTAGTTTTGTTTATTAAGGGAATTAATATAGTAAGGAGTTTTTCAGCTATAGTATGAGATTAATTTCCATTCTCCGGATATAGTGCACTACTATATATGCTCAAAGAACACACTATGTGGCCAAATCCTTCATGCATAGGCCTAGATGCATATCACATTCACGTGTTTGCATATTTCCTCTAGCCTGGCCAGATTGCGGACCACAGTTTGGCCTCTGGGTTATCTGGCTTGGCTTAGCTCTACTACCGAAATTTGCAGGCTCCCGAGTGATCGATAATGATTGCTCTAATTGTGGGGGAGTTTTCAGGATGTGCTTGTACATTGAGACGGACTCAACAGAACCTTGGTGTATGTGTTGGCGGTACTTACGCGATTGCACTGGCGTGAAATGTTATCTTTGCTATTGTTAGTGGCCCTAGGTTGAAAGCCCCTGGACGCAGATTTAAGTGCAGACCGTGTGTGCACTGTGCGCTCAGATTCCCCACTAATCAGTCGTATCCAACATGATGATCAGGCTCGGAAAAATGGAACTTCCGATGCAGAATCGATAGGGTGAAGAGGGTCCGGGGAACCACACGACGGGGATGAAGGATGTTATGGATTTGGAGCCGGTAACAAGACTGAAGTGGTGGGAGAAATCCCTTGGTGATAAAATTGTAATTGTGAATGCGCAGGTAATTTATCCACATTTTAGGAATATATCAGACAATAGCAATTAAGTAGCATCCACACTATTTCCAGTGCCTGCAACCGACAGGATGCTTTTTTAAGTTCTTTTGGTTTGTCGCAGGCCTAAACCATCAGATGATATCTTCAAATATTTGCAAATATCTGACGGCACCGAAAGATATCTGCGGGCATCTATAGATATATGCTGCCCATTGGCGGGGTATATTCTAACCACATGGCATATCCCGAAGGACTGGCAGCGCCGCCAGCTATCCGCAAAAGCCTGGGTTAGCCTGCCATTGACTTTGCCTGAGAGCACTGCAAATGCTCGATACCCCTCCCTGCATCCCTTGGCGCATTGTGGGTTTTCTGGGGTTTGCGGTATCGCACCCTAACTTGTCAAGAGTGGTTGAGCTCCCCACACCACTGTGAAATATCGACTTATGAGCGAGTTGGGAGGCATGTTCCATGTCCCCCTGGTCGCCTTTTGCCAACCATAGCCTTTCCCTTAGGGCATTCTATCCGATGCCTGGGTCGGGCGTCAGGGACCCGTATTGTCTTCCTAGCTAGCCAAGGGAAACTCTAACACTGGTGTTCAAAGTAATGCTCTGCGTTAGCCATTGTAGCGATTGATACCGGATGATGGATACAACTGTCGGGCATGTTATTGGAGAACAGTATCTTGCATTGTAAGGTTAGACGCCTGGTAATGGTGTCTTTCGCTATCAGAGTTCATGTTGCGGAAAATGAGGACAAAAAATTAAGTTTCCTTGTAACGAACGGGTTTTGGATAGTAAATTTGGGGAGATTAGGGGATAGTTGGATAAAGGACTTGAAGGTGAGGTTTTTGTAGCGTATGAGGAAGGCTGTGGGCAAGATGATGCTACAGACGAAGAGGAGCCAAGTTGGACCTAAGATACTCTTGTTGGGAACGGCGGGGGTTGTGTGTAGCAAGGTAGGCAGGTTGAGTTTTGTTTTCCTCCAGTGTATGCCATGCGTGAGTCCTCCTCTCCTCTTGCACCGCTGAGATCTAAAGTCGTTATTCATACTGGCCTGGATGATGGTGACAGTGGGTTTTATTGTGGGTTGCCGTGTTGTAATAAGTTATTATACTTGTGTCTTAGTGCCAAGGGTTGGAACTCTTCTCGGAATAGCTACTAAAGGCCTATAGAAAGTGCAAATGGGTGCTAATTCTTCGCTCAGAGGCACAGATATCGTATGGTATGATAATATGTAGACTTACCGTTGGAACCCTGAGCTTAAACAGCTGACTGTCTTTGACGCTAGTATGAAAGTATCGGAGCAAGAGTTCTGATAACCAAGTCACCCACTCAGATATATTAGCGCTAAAGCGTGGTAGTGTGTATGAACGGGCTGAAACAGGGTCGGGTCTTCCTGTTTCTTTTTAAGTGTGCTGTGCTAGTTTTAGGTGTATTTGTCTATGTTGTGGGGTGCCACAAAGTTTCGGGAAATCCACCATCTCCACCAGCTCGCCCGGGGTAGCTCCTGAGGAGGGAGGCGTTTTCCTGATACCGTACGATAAGCTCAGGACTTCTTCGACCTCATTAACTGGTATTCGCAATTCTGTTGACCCGTGAGAAAGTAAACCTATCCTGAGCTAACGGGCTGATTCCTGCAAATAATCAGGGCGGATTTCGGGAGATTTTGCGATATGGTATTCAAGAGTGTTGTAATTTCTTTGAGAGATGCTGACCCGAGATTTACTCTGTTGTCTGGGTTGTTTGGTTTCGTGATGAATCTTGGGTCCTGGAAAATTCTAGCCTCTGGCGGAGGGTGATTCATCGGCATATTCAATGGTTCGTTGGATCACGGCTTGGGGTTGCCGTTGAACGATATTTATTTTGACCAATTTATTCATTAGTAGTTGGGGGGTGGGGTGGGTAGATCATGGTAAATGTAGCCACCTGCTGTGCGCCGCGAGGTGTGAAACTGCGGTTAGCGGTCACGAGGGGTGCTGGTATCAAAAATCATATCTTCAATCCCTAGAGAACCGAGTATGAGGTTGCTGGCGGAGATTTATAGCATGTATTGTCGGCTGAAATTTAGGGGAGATCATTGGACTGTGCTCGAGTACAGAGAGATTAATATTATCCATGAGGTTCCACAAAAGACCCCTCTTTTTTCAGCCCCGAGGAATTCCATCGACTAAACAACTCCATACCCCATCACCTATCCTCTACTAGTTTTCGAACACCAGATATGTCCCATATCAACTCCTTCAATAATATTAACTCTAATAACAACACCTGGAACAACTGTACTATCGCCGATGAGCGGTCTAAACTCTTGACCTGGCTATCCCCACTAGATCCCAGGTTACGGCATCAGGATATTCGAGACCGTCGAGTGGAAAATGTAGGGGGATGGGTCTTACAAACGGAGGAATTTAGGAGTTGGCACGCGGGTAGTGGGGGAAGTGAATCCCATAACGGAGTTTTGTTTTGCTACGGAGATCCGGGAGTTGGCAAAACGTTTATTAGGTGATAAGGGCGAATTTTGGGGAAGGGAGAGAGAGCAAGTGCTGACAAGCGTCGGTGTTAGTTCGTTGGTGATAGATAGCTTGTGCGATCGGGCAATGCAACAAAATGCCGCGGTTGCATGTTTTTACTTTGATTTTGCGGCCCAAAAGGAGCAGTCACCGGTGAGCGTGCTGGGCGCCCTGCTCAAACAGGTTATTAGGGGACTGGGAGAGGTGCCGGGGGAAATCGCGCAGGCCTACGAAGACCAGGAAAGGGTTGGTGGACGGGGACCGCAGCTTGCCGATATTGTGAAAATGTTTCAGATCACGTCTTCCAGAAAGCGGACATTTGTATGCATAGACGCTCTGGATGAGTGCGTGCTAGGAAATCGAGTCAAGCTACTTGATTCGCTAAATAAAATTCTCCAACAGTCTCCGGGCACTCGAGTATTCGTGACCGGGAGACCCCAAATTCGGCCTGAGATGGGGAGGCGTCTTGCTGGAAGAGTTACGAGTCTATCGATAAGCCCTAAGAGAGATGACATTATTGGATATATTCATGCCAGGCTGGACGAGGACACAGACCCGGATGCGATGGACAGTAGTCTTGAGGCAGACATCCTGAGAAAAATTCCTGGGGATATTTCTGAGATGTATGTAGAAGCAAAAATAGTAGGGAAGCTACCTCGAGTTATCCACTGACAGATATACTTCTAGATTCCTGCTCGTCTCGCTGAATATCGATGCGATCCTGAAAGAGCCCACCATCAGTCGCAGGCGGCAAAGGCTTAGCGCAATGACCGATGGGTTGGGGTTGGGAGATGCTTATGATGCGACGGTGGGTCGGATAAAGGGACAAGGTGGGGAGAAAGCGAGACTTGGCATGGCTGCTTTGATGTGGATTTCGTACTCGGAGCGTCCCTTGAAGGCCGATGAATTATGCCACGCTCTAGGAGTGACAATTGGGTCGGCCGATCTCGATGGCGACAATGTTCCTTCAATTGGGACATTACTAGCCTGTTGTCAAGGGCTTGTTTCCGTAAATAAGGAGGCTTCCACTGTCCGGCTCATCCACTTTACGGTCCAAGAATACATCCGGGCTCATCCCGAGCTCTTCAGTTCGGCTCACTCGACGATAGCGGAAACCTGTTTAAGTTATCTGAATTCTCAGCAGGTCAAGGGTCTTTCGGCCGGTGTCTCTCCCGGTCTCCAAAACACACCTTTTCTCGAATATTCGTCTCTATATTGGGGAACACATGCAAGAAGGGAGCTTTCACATTGTGCAAAATTGCTTGCGCTGAAGCTATTTGACTGTACTAACCACATATCTACTAAAATCCTCTTGGAGGGGCGGGCAGACCACGGCTACAGGGTTGGTTACCACAAATCTTACCTATTTAGTGGTCTTCACTGTGCATCTTTCTTCGGGATTGTTGAGATTGTAGCTTGTTTGGTAGAGATGGAAAGTTGTGATGTCAACCAGAAAGACTGCATTGGAAATACGCCTCTCTTGTTGGCTGCCAAAAATGGGCACAATGGAGTGGTGGAAATACTGCTTGGACGGGACGACATTGGCCCCGACAAACCAGACATGCTCGGCCGGACGCCGCTCTGGCTTGCTGCTCGGAATGGGCACGAGGAAATGGTGAAAATGCTACTCGGGCGTGGCGACGTCGACCCCGACAACGGGGGCTACCTACGCCAAACGCCGCTCTGCCATACTGCTGCAAATGGACACGAGGGAATAGTGAAAATACTACTCGCACGGGACGACGTTGGCCCCAACAAACCAGGAATCGGCGGTCAAACGCCGCTCTGGTGTGCTGCTGCAAATGGGCACGAGGGAGTGGCGAAAATACTACTTGGACGGGACGATGTTGACCCCAACAAATCAAATATCGCCAGCCAAACGCCGCTCTGGCGTGCTGCTCGGAATGGGCACTCGGGAGTGGTGAAAATACTACTCGGACGGGACGACGTTGACCCCAACAAATCAGATATCGACGGCGAAACGCCGCTCGGGCGTGCTGCTCGGAATGGGCACTCGGGAGTGGTGAAAATACTACTCGGACGGGACGACGTTGACCCCAACAAATCAGATATCGACGGCGAAACGCCGCTCTGGCGTGCTGCAGCAAATGGGCACTCGGGAGTGGTCAAAATACTACTCGGACGGGACGACATTGACCCCAACAAATCAGATATCGACGGCGAAACGCCGCTCTGGCGTGCTGTTGCAAATGGGCATGAGGGTGCGGTGAAAATACTACTCGCACGGGATGACGTTGACCTCGACAAGTAAGACGACTTAGGCCGAACACCGCTCAGTCGCGCTTATGAGTGTGGCCATGCGGGAGTGATAGCACTACTACGGCCGCTACCATCTGCTAGGCCCGGCGCCGCCTAAAGCCAAGAAGGCATCCCCCCCTACCGCCTTCAACACAGACAACCTATCTGCTGTTTCCACAAGGACCGTAACGGCTCCATCACCACTTCTGTCGCTGCCATAGCCCCCCCGGGACCCCCCCAATCTCCTCCTGCAGTTCAAAATGCCGCCCCGTGGTAATTGCTGTTTCTCCTCTTCCTGATTGAGTCTACCACGGAGGCTCATCTTGAATATCTTCTTTTGTCCACAGGAAATGACGCGCGATAGAAACGCGCATATTTATCCTGCGCTAGTCTAAGACACTATCCCCTTTTTTATGTTGTCGGAATTTTTTTATAGGGAAAACCTCTCATATACCATGAAAATTGGGTGAAACCTTGCGGTATACCATGATCGAACGGCGCACGGTCTTCGGCGAAAAAACACGTCAATTACAGTTAGCTCTTCGGCCAAGCATGCCCAGATCTGTGGTTGGCGAAAAAACCACCAGTGGGCTAACTAAAACTGTGGTTTTTTCGCCGACTGTGGTAACCTATAATGCAAGAACCTGTACTTTTGGACATGAATAATATTTTTTTCTATTTTTTCTATTTGTTATTTTTCTCCTTTTATTTCCCCTATTTCCATTTATGAATTTATAAATTTAATGATTAATTTGTATTGGGCGAAAGTGTCTATGTTTTCTATTTTTATTGATTAGAAGGCTAGCGTTGTGATTTTTAAAAATTGTGGTATCCGGGATTGTTTCACTCAAATTTCATGGTATATGAAAGGTTTTCCCATATGTATATCGTATTTGATATAAGTTGTGCTTGAAATTTCTATCCCTTTTGATTCTTTTTATTATACCTTTATAGTTATAACCCTCGTAGCATATTTATTTGTTTGTGCCCTTCCATTTTCATACCTTCTAAAGTATAGACGTGAGAGTTGTTTAAATATAGAGAGAAATATGAAGTGCGGGCATTCTTAAAAAATAAAAAAAAGCGAAGTAAAGGTTAATTGTTAAATAAGCTATGATTAGGACCGGTTTCCACTATGGACGAAGTTTAATGAGGGTTATGCTTATATCCCATTTCCCTCCAGGTGTGAGCTTGAGGGTGATGCTAGGAGGCTCTCGACTCTTTCTAGTCTTGTTTATTAAGGGAATTAATATAGTAAGGAGTTTTTTAGCTATGAGATTAATTTCCATTCTCCGGATATAGTGCACTACTATATATGCTCGAAGAACACACTATGTGGCCAAATCCTTCATGCATAGGCCTAGATGGATATCACATTCACGTGTTTGTATATTTCCTCTAGCCTGGCCGGATTGCGGACCACAGTTTGGCCTCTGGGTTATCTGACTCGGCTCAGCTCTACTACCGAAATTTGCAGGCCCCCGAGTGATCGATGATGGTTGCTCTAATTGTGGGGAGTTTTCAGGATGTGCTTGTATATTGAGACGGACTCAACAGAACCTTGGTGTATGTGTTGGCGGTACCTACGCGATTGCACTGGCGTGAAATGTTATCTTTGCTATTAGTGGCCCTAGGCTGAAAGCCCCTGGACGCAGATTTAAGTGCGGGCCGTGTGTGCACTGTGCGCTCAGATTCTCCACTAATCAGTCGTATCCAACATGATGATCAGGCTCGGAAAGATGGAACTTCCGATGCAGAATCGATAGGGTGAAGAGGGTCCGGGGAACCGCACGGCGGGGATGAAGGATGTTATGGATTTGGAGCCGGTAACAACACTGAAGTGGTGGGAGAAATCCCTTGGTGATAAAATTGTAATTGTGAATGCGCAGGTAATTTATCCAAATTTAGGAACATATCAGACACCAATTTTCCAAAGCCCAACAAATACATTAAGACAATAACCAATATGAGAGAATGAAAATCCAATGAGTACAGCGAAGTAAGAAAACCAAGACCATCTAAGCAATATATTCCATCAATCAACCTTCTTCCTTGTGTCCACTGTCGGAGGCGTTGGGCAAGGTGTTGCTGCCCTTGTCGCTTGAGATCGTTGGCATCGATAGATCCCAAGGTGACAATGAGGGCGCAGTGAGATAGTTATGGGTGGTGGGTGGGTAACAAAAAACGCGAGCTGTAGCGAGCTTGGAGACGAGAATGCGAGTTGTAGCGAGCATCGAGGTTCTCCACTCCTGGGTGTCGATGGTTCTATATGTGCTAGTGGCTCTGCGGTCCGTGCATAGTGAGCTATGGCTGCCGCGCAACGCAGCAAACCTTCCACCAAAGACTCCCACGCAGTTCCTCCAGCTTTGCCCAATTGGCAATGGGTTGTTCCAACCCGACATATAGTAATTAAGCAGCATCCACACTATTTTCAGTGCTTGCAACCGACAGGATGCTTTTAAGTTCTTTTGGTTTGTCGCAGGCCTAAACCATCAGATGATATCTTCAAATATTTTCAAATATCTGACGGCACCGAAAGATATCTGCGGGCATCTATAGATATATGCTGCCCATTGGCGGGGTATATTCTAACCACATGGCATATCCCGAAGGACTGGCAGCGCCGCCAGCTATCCGCAAAGCCTGGGTTAGCCTGCCCTTGACTTTTCCTGAGAGCACTGCAAATGCTCGATACCCCTCCCTGCATCCCTTGGCGCATTGTGGGTTTTCTGGGGTTTGCGGTATCGCGCCCTAACTTGTCAAGAGTGGTTGAGCTCCCCACACCACTGTGAAATATCGACTTATGAGCGAGTTGGGAGGCATGTTCCATGTCCCCCTGGTCACCTTTTGCCAACCATAACCTTTCCCTTAGGGCATTCTATCCGATGCCTGGGTCGGGCGTCAGGGGCCCGTATTGTCTTCCTAGCTAGCCAAGGGAAACTCTAACACTAGTGTTCGAAATAATGCTCTGCGTTAGCCATTGTAGCAATTGATACCGTATGGCGGATGTAACTATGGGGCATGATATTGGAAAACACTATCTTGCGCTGTAAGGTTAGGCGCCTGGTATTCGTATCTTTCACTATTAGAGTTCATGTTGCAGAAATGAGGATAAATTAAGTTTCCTTGTAACGAACGGGTTTTAGATAGTCAATTTGGGGGGATTGGGGGATAGTAGGATAAAGGACTTGAAGGGGAGGTTTTTGTAGCGTATAAGGAAGGATGTGGGCAAGATGACGCTACAGAGGAGGAGGAGCCAAGTTGGGCCTAAGATACTCTTGTTGGGAACGGCGGGGGTTGTGTGTAGCAAGGTGGGTTGAGTTTTGTTTTCCTCTAGTGTATGCCATGCGTGAGTCTTCCTCTCCTCTTGCACCGCTGAGATCTAAAGTGCTTTTTTGTACTGGCCTGGATGATGGTGACAGTGGGTTTTATTGTGGGTTGCCGTGCTGTAATAAGTTATTATACTTGTGTCTTAGTGCCAAGGGTTGGAACTCTTCTCGGAATAGCTACTCAAGGCGTATAGAAAGTGCAAATGGGTGCTAATTCTTCGCTCAGAGGGGTAGATATTGTATGGTACGATAATATGTAAACTTACCGTTGGAACCCTGAGCTTTGACAGCTGACCGTCTTTGACGCTAGTATGAAAGTATCGGAGCAAGAGGTCTGATAACCAAGTCACCCACTTAGAGATATTATCGCTAAAGCGTGGTAGTGTGTATGAACGGGCTGGACCAGGGTCGGGTCTTCCTGTTTTGTTTTCTTGAGTGTGCAATGCTTGTTTTAGGTGTATTTGTCTATGTTGTGGGGTGCCACAAAGTTTCGGGAAATCCACCATCTCCATCAGCCAGCCCAGAAAAGCTCCTGAGGAGGGAGGCGTTTTCCTGATACCGTACGATAAGCTCAGGACTTCTTGGACCTCATTAACTGGTATTCGCAATTCTGTTGACCCGTGAGAAAGTAAACCTATCCTGAGCCAACGGGATGACTCCTGCAAATAATCAGAGCGGATTTCGGGAGATTTTGCCGCATAGTATTCAAGAGTGTTGTAATTTCTTTGAGAGATGCTCACCCGAGATCTATTCTGTTGTCTAGGTTGTTTAGTTTCGTAGTGAATCTTGGGTCCTGGACAATTCTAGGCTCTGGTGGAGGGTCATCGGAATATTCAATGACTCGTTGGATCACGACTTGGGGTTGCCGTTGAACGATATTTGTTTTGACAAATTTATTCATTAGTAGTTGGGGGGGGGGTAGATCATGGTAAATATAGCGACCTGCTGTGGTGCCACTTTGCTGGGTGAGAGTGTGAAACTGTGGCTGGAGGTAACGAGGTTGTCGGTATCAAAAATTATATTTTCTATCGCTAGAGAACCATGTATGGGGTTTCAGGGAGAGATTCCCGGCATGTATCGAGACCGCGAAGGACAATTTGTTGTTTTATGTTAGGTGTGTAGGTTTCTGATCGATTCGGTCGCAAAGTTTGGTTTTCGGTGCTGGTATGGGTATTAGTATCAAGCCGGCTGATTCCACTACAGGCTCTCCACAGTGTTTGTTCATCTCAGTGCAAGAGTTGTGCTCTGGTGTACAGTGCTACTGGGTGGCATTTAGAGATGGCATTTCCTGCTACTGATGAGGTAGGTATAAGCAGGGTGTTGTCCGCTGAAATTTAGGGGAGGTCACTGGGCCCAGGCCGCCCCCAGATATCTGTGCACGAACTGCAGACTCCTCATGGCTAATCACTCAGAATATCAGCATAAAACAGAAGCAGTTTATGGTACTAATTGATAGATTTCACTTAAACAGTGGGCTCGCTTTGCCGTGCCAGTGTCACCGTAACCTGCTAGATTTATCTGCTGTTGCATGAAATAAGTATGAGCAGGTATAGTAATTGATGAGTGTCATCCTCATAGACCGGGTGAGGGCTCAGCGAGGCGACACCCTCAGCGAGGCTTGGCAAAGATTGGTCAGTATGATATCATAGTGGGTTTGATGCGTACCAAAATTTGGTGTTAATCCACGCCAAGCCTCGCTGACCCCTCACCAGGTCTACCTACAACCCTGTTCCTCATAGTTTGCTCAAGTGATCCCTCATGACTGAAAGTCTCCATGCTACCCTGCTCAACATGCGCACTTTCTCAGCAATAGCACCTTAGTCGTGCCAAGGTTGCGGCGTGCGGCCGCAACCCCCGCATGTTCGCGGGCTCACAACCGAGAGCACTCTAAAGAGTGCCTGCCAGCTCAACACAACTTTGCGGCTCAACACAACTTTGTGGCTTACCATAGAAATTCTGTGGCTCAACACCACTTTATGATGCAACGCAACTTAGTGACCCAGCATAAATTTGTTACTCAGCATAGCTTAGAGGTTAAATATAATTTTATTTAACATGAAAGAGTATATAGGTATATTATCCCTTGGATGAATGACACAGTCAAACCTGTAGCCTGGTAGGGGCACCTTCTCCTCCAATCAAGTTGCTCAAAAGGCTATGTACGGGCCAGGCTACAAGTCTGGCAGTGTTATCCTCCAACGGATAATATACCTATATACTCTTTCATATTAAATAATATTATATTTAGCCTCAAAGTTATGCTAAATAGCAAATTTATGCTTGGTCACTAAGTTGCGTTGAACCACATCAGCAAAAATAATACCTTGCGTTACTTGGCGCCATCCGTCCTGACGCCATCCGGACTCGGACCCCTACGTCCTGTGCGTCCTGACTGCGTCTGGTGCTCCGCTACTCCGTCCTGACGCCGCCTCATCCAGGACTCTCCCGTCCTGACGTCGCCTGATCTACGACTCTCCCGCCCTGACGACGTCTGATCTACGACTCTCCCGCCCTGACGACGTCTGATCTACGACTCTCCCGCCCTGACGACGTCTGATCTACGACTCTCCCGCCCTGACGACGTCTGATCTAAGACGCTCGCGCCCAGATGCCGGTTCCTTCTCACCGAACGTCAGGGCTCGTGGATCT